>OMDZ01001344.1_pt1 | contig 11949 bp, 8 predicted proteins | sample 1673641 | NCBI WGS metagenome assembly OMDZ01 (sample SAMEA103958117, study PRJEB25191) | human gut metagenome | biome: human-associated habitat [ENVO:00009003]; feature: intestine environment [ENVO:2100002]; material: feces | place: Germany | collected 2013/2015
AGCAGAAACTGCACCAACAACAGTACCCCCTATCCATGATATATAAAGATACAACGAAACAAATAACATGAACCAATTCCGGTCTGTTCCCGGAGGCACATCTGTCATATAGTTTAACGAAAACGCTTCGTCTATCAATCCGGAAACAGCCCATAGTTTCTTTCTTCCCATTCCCCTATACTTTTCCAACATGGATATTCCATAAAACAGATGTCTTCCGTTCACTATCAGCGTCAGCAACAAGGCATAACCGGGATTGAACGTACTAAGCAATAAGCTGACGGTAACAAACTCCATTGAACCGGCAAATATAGTAGCCGCCATGCAGATAGGCCATATCATGTCAAAACCGCAGGAACGCATATACACCCCATATCCGACACCAAGAAAAGCTATACCAAGCATTACCGGAAATGCTTTTGTCAGTGCCAGTTTACGTGCATTATGAAAATCTTGATTTTTATTATTCAGCATATATATCGTATCTATAACTTCGTATTTGTTTTTTATTCATATACATTTGTAACAGTTTGCAAATATACAAAAAGTGCCATTCATGGGAGATGATGAGCCCACTTTTTATTGTTTTTCAGTGAAATAAGACGGTCTGCCCGGCGCTGAACCCGACAAATCGGCAAAGGTTTTCCATGTACAGCATTTCACGGAAACAGGGAAACCGCGCAACTGCCTTTGATCCGCATTAATTTAAAAACACTCTATTGTAAAATCATAGGAATTGTATACAAAAACAGCTTATTATTCTCTTTTTTTCGTCGCTTTTTATTTACCATTCCCGTGAAAACAGAAGAGATGAACAAATTGTAATCATCAAAAATAAATCACAACAAAGTTAACAACCCTATTAATAACAATAAACAGCGTTTTTAAAGAATAACAGGAACATTTTTAAAGAATGTATCCAACGTTTATTAAAAACGTAAAAGGGGTACTTAAAAGCAAAAAGCGATAAATACAAACAAAAAAGGCGATAATCCTTATGAGGAAGTATCGCCTTTATCGTTTTTCGTATGTAATTATTCCAAGAACGGATATCCCAATTCTAAACAATAAAATTATATTACCAAAAACAAGAAAACCGGCAGTAATAATACATATCCGCCAAAGTCCGGAAAAGAAAGATTAGATTTTATCATTTGCTAAGTTTTTTAGGTTTACTATTAAAGTTATGTTCTCTTCAAAGCCCTACAAATATACTACATCAAGAAGGAGAAATCAAGTCTTTCAACCGTTTTTTCCAACAGTTTTCAGACTTTACACGCTAACCTTTTCTCGTACAGACCTTTGCTTCATTGAACGGCAGACAAGTATATTGATAGCATCAAGCTGGCAAGCAAGCTATTATTGCATTCGGTTCATTAAAAAGTACCGTTGCATCAGAGCGTTTGACTTTAGTAAGCAAGAAAAGATAGATAAACAAGAAATCGGGTTTTATTTTGTTTTATATTCAGAAAATCCCCAATTTTGCACTCCCCATAAAAGTTATTATGAGGGTGCTTATCACTAAACACTAACCATTAATCACTAACAAAATGTCCAACCCCGTCATATTCGTATCCCTCGGTCCCGGCGAACCGGACCTTATCACCCTGAAAGGCTTGAAAGCCCTGCAAAATGCCGATTGTATCTTTTGCCCTGAAACTCGCACTGCAAACGGACGGATATTCTCGCGTGCTGCCGACATACTGCATGCACTGGACATTCCGGATACTGCCCTCTCCCGCTTTGCATTGCCTATGAGTAAGAAACGGGAACAGGCTTTCGCAGCTTATGATAAAGTATATAGCGAAGCTTTCCTGCTTCATAAAGAAAATAAAAAAGTCTGCATCGTTGCCGAAGGAGACGCAGGTTTCTATTCTTCCATACACTATATCTTTGAGAAACTACAAGCCGACAATATTCCTGTGCAACACATTGCCGGTATCCCCGCCTTCATTGCAGCAGGTGCCTGTGCAGGACTCCACATTGCCAGCCAGGAGGAACGTCTGACCGTTATTCCCGGTATCATTACCGCCGAAGAAATAGAGAAATATATGGAGGAAAAGACTACCATTGTCATCATGAAACTTTCTCAATGTACCGAAGAAGTTCACCGTTGCATCCATCTCCATCCCGGATATGACTATCATTATTTCGAGAACGTAGGCACGGAAAAAGAGAAATACCTGCATGATATAGAGCTGATTTCGGCACTCTCTTTCCCTTATTTTTCATTATTAATCATACGCCACAGCACCTTCTGAGGCGCATTTAATACTATTTCGCACATCATTGGATTAATTTTCACAAAAATGCCTTACCTTTGCCCACTGTGTAATACAAAAGATTTATAGACATGAAAAGACTTACATTGTATATGTTTATGCTCGTACTGAGCATTGGTTACGTTTCGGCACAGGGGAAAGCTGATATCAAGTTTGATAAGACCTCACATAACTTCGGTACATTTTCAGAAAATGATCCGGTAGTAAGTTGTGTATTCACATTCACCAATGTGGGCGATGCTCCGCTGGTTATACATCAAGCCGTAGCTTCCTGTGGATGTACAGTTCCCGAATATACCCAGGAACCCGTATTACCGGGCAAAACCGGAACCGTTAAGATTACTTACAACGGAACAGGCAAGTATCCGGGACACTTCAAAAAGTCTATCACTTTGCGCACGAATGCCAAAACAGAAATGATGCGACTCTTTGTAGAAGGAGATATGACACCGAAAGATGCAAAATAAGCATCTTTATATATAAGAATAAAGGAGAATTTTTCAATTCTCCTTTTTTTTTGCTTTCTTTGAAGCTGATTTGGATAAAATAAACAATTAATTGACGACATAATAACTATAAAACATAAAAGCAATTAAGAAACTATGAAACAAGAAGAAGAGAAATTGACCGGTCTGCCGGAAAATGCATTCCGTGAACTGAAACCGGGCGAAGTCTACAACCCGTTGATGAGCCCTGACAAGAAGTACCCGGAAGTTAACCTTTGGTCTGTATTATGGGGTATCGCTATGGCTATCCTCTTTTCGGCTGCGGCAGCCTATCTGGGATTGAAAGTAGGACAAGTGTTCGAAGCAGCCATTCCTATTGCAATTATTGCCGTGGGCGTATCAGGCGCAGCCAAACGTAAGAATGCGTTAGGTGAAAATGTTATTATCCAATCTATCGGCGCCAGTTCCGGCGTTATCGTGGCAGGTGCCATCTTTACCCTGCCCGCCTTATACATTCTACAAGAAACTTATCCGGAAGAAATCACAGTTACTTTCACCCAGGTATTCATCAGCTCTCTGCTGGGAGGTGTGTTGGGTATTCTCTTCCTCATTCCGTTCCGTAAATATTTTGTAAGTGATATGCATGGCAAGTATCCTTTCCCCGAAGCAACAGCTACCACACAGGTACTGGTATCGGGCGAGAAAGGCGGAAGCCAAGCCAAGCCGTTGCTGCTGGCAGGTATTATTGGAGGTTTATATGACTTCATCGTTGCCACATTCGGCTGGTGGAACGAAAATTTCACCACACGCGTATGCGGCTTTGGTGAGATGCTGGCTGATAAAGCAAAACTGGTATTCAAAGTGAATACAGGTGCGGCTGTACTCGGTTTGGGCTATATTGTAGGTCTGAAATATGCTTCTATCATCTGTGCCGGTTCACTGGCTGTATGGTGGATTATCATTCCGGGAATGTCCATGATCTGGGGTGACAGCGTGCTGAACCAGTGGAATCCGTCAATTGTGGCTACCGTAGGCAGCATGGCTCCCGAAGAGATTTTCAATTATTATGCCAAGAGCATCGGTATCGGCGGTATCGCTATGGCAGGTATCATCGGTATCATCAAGTCATGGGGCATCATCAAAAGTGCCGTAGGACTGGCAGCTAAGGAGATGGGTGGAAAATCCAATGTAGAAGCCAGCATGAAGCGTACTCAGCGCGATATTTCTATGAAGATTATTGCTATCGGTTCTATTATAACGCTGTTACTGGTATTCTTATTCTTCTACTTCGATGTGATGCAAGGCAGTTTGCTGCATACTGTGGTAGCTATTCTGTTGGTGGCAGGTATCGCTTTCCTGTTTACGACTGTGGCTGCCAATGCTATTGCAATCGTAGGTACGAACCCGGTTTCCGGTATGACGCTGATGACATTGATTCTGGCATCGGTAGTGATGGTATCTGTTGGCTTGAAAGGTCCGGAGGGAATGGTAGCCGCATTGGTTATGGGTGGTGTTGTGTGTACGGCACTGTCTATGGCAGGTGGTTTCATTACTGACTTGAAAATCGGTTATTGGTTGGGTAGTACACCCGCCAAACAGGAAGCCTGGAAGTTCCTCGGAACGATTGTTTCAGCTGCAACCGTAGGTGGTGTAATGATTATCCTGAATAAGACATACGGATTTACCAGCGGACAACTGGCTGCTCCGCAAGCTAATGCGATGGCGGCAGTGATCGAACCGCTAATGAATGGCGTGGGTGCTCCCTGGTTGCTTTACGGCATTGGTGCAGTACTTGCTATCGTACTGAATGCATTCAAAGTTCCCGCATTGGCATTTGCATTGGGTATGTTTATTCCGTTACAACTGAACATTCCTCTCGTTGTGGGTGGTGCTGTGAACTGGTACGTAACCAGCCGTAGTAAAGATGCTGCTCTCAATGCAGAACGTGGCGAAAAAGGTACGTTGCTGGCATCCGGTTTCATTGCCGGTGGTGCGCTTATGGGCGTAGTCAGTGCAGCAATGCGTTTCGGAGGTATCAATCTGGTAAATGATGCCTGGGTAAACAATACGTGGTCCGAAGTACTGGCATTGGGTGCTTATGCATTACTGATAATTTACTTCATCAAGGCTTCGATGAAAACCAAATAATAGAAATACAATGAGAACAATTTTATTTATCACAGCACTGTTTATGTCAACTTTGCTATCTGCTCAGAAGCCCGTTGAGATACCCTTATGGCCCAACGGTGCTCCTAATACGAATGGCCTGACAGGAGATCAGGAAGATTTGAACGGCGGCCGTGTGGCCAATGTCGTTAATCCCACCATCACGGTTTATCGTCCGGCAAAGCCGAACGGTATGACTATCTTGATGTGTCCGGGCGGCGGATATGCCCGCCTGGCCATGAATCACGAAGGCCATGACATGGCATCCTGGTTCAACACACAGGGAATCACGTATGCCGTTCTGAAATATCGTATGCCGAACGGGAATCGCGAAGTGCCCCTCTCAGATGCAGAACAGGCTATCCGCATGATTCGCCAGCATGCAAAAGAATGGGGTATCAATCCGAATCAGGTAGGCGTTATGGGTGCATCGGCAGGAGGACACCTGGCTGCTTCTCTCTCTACACTTTACAGTAGTGATGAAACGCGTCCGGATTTTCAGATATTGCTTTATCCGGTAATCTCGATGGTACCGGGCATTACTCATGGAGGTTCGCGCAAGAACCTTCTTGGTGATAATCCGACCAAAGAACTGGAAGATGCGTATTCTCTGGAACGTCGTGTATCTCCCCGCTCTCCACAAGCTTTCATCGTACTTTCTGCTGATGATGGCGCTGTGCCGCCCATGAATAGTATCGGCTACTTCCTTGCTCTCAATCAACAGAAAGTTCCCGTTTCCATGCACATCTACCCCATTGGCGGACATGGCTGGGGCTTCCGTGATAACTTCACTTACAAACGCCAGTGGACAGAAGAACTGGAGAAGTGGTTGCGTGACGGGGTGAAATTCGAGAAAAAATAATTAATATATCAACTCATGAAAAAATTGACTTTTATCACCTGTCTCGTATTACTACCCCTCGCCCTTCAGGCACAGGAAGACCGTTACGACCAGTTGACCAATCCGAAGTTGACCAGTATCAACAAGGAGGCTCCCCGGAGTACATTCACTTCTTATGCCACCGAAGAAGATGCTATCGTCAACGACCGGAGCCAGCCGCCTATCCCTCAACGGGAAATGGAAGTTCAACTATGTGGAAAACTTTGCCGACCGTCCCACAGACTTCATGAACGTGCGTACTGAGGTGAACCGTTGGCCGGACATCAATGTGCCGGGTAACTGGGAATTGCAAGGCTTCGGCACTCCGATCTACGTCAACCAGCCTTACGAGTTCTGTTCTAAGGGTTACGAACCTTATTGGGACAAGCCTAATCCACCTTATGTACCCAAAGAGTGGAATCCGACAGGTACGTATCGCCGCGATTTCGTCGTAGGTAATGACTGGGATGGAAAAGAAATCTTCCTCAGTGCAGACGGTGTGCGCGGTGCTGCTTTCTATTACATGAATGGCAAGTTTGTAGGTATGAGCAAGGATGCCAAAACTCCTGCCCGCTTCAACGTTACCGCCATGGTTAAAAAAGGCAAGAATATGATTGCCATTCAGGTACACCGTTTCTCGGATGCCAATTATCTGGAATGTCAGGACTTTTGGCGCATCAGCGGTATAGAGCGCGATATCTATCTCTATGCCACGCCCAAAATCCATATTGCAGACTTCAAGGTAGAGACTCCGCTGGATCCTTATTACAAGGATGGTATCCTGCAACTGAAAGTGAAGCTTACGAACGAAAGTGATATAAAGTCTCCTTATGTAGTTTCCTATCGTTTACTCGATGATCAGGATCAGCAAGTAACCCAATCCTCTACCCGTGTGGAAGGTGATCAGAATGAAGTAGAATTCACGAAGAAAAACCTCCGTGGTGTAAAGCATTGGACAGCTGAAACGCCTAATCTTTATACACTCGTCATCAGCCTCAAGCGCACCAATGGCGAAGTAATAGAAGCTACCAGTTGCAAGGTAGGTTTCCGTACGATAGAGATTAAGGATAAGCAACTGCTTGTAAATGGCGTGCCTATCCTTATAAAAGGTGTGAATGTACACGAGCATAATGAATACACGGGACATTACGTTCCGGAAGATCTTATGATTAAGGATTTCGAACTCTGGAAAAAGTATAATGTGAACACCGTACGCACTTGCCACTACCCGCAACAGGAACGCTTCTACGAACTTTGCGACCAATATGGCATGTACGTAATTGATGAAGCAAATATTGAAAGCCACGGTATGGGTTATAACCTCAATGTAGGTGGTACTTTGGGTAACAATCCATTATTCATGAATGCTCACCTCGACCGTACCATGAACATGTACGAACGCGATAAGAATCATCCGTCTGTAATCATCTGGTCATTGGGTAACGAAGCCGGAAACGGACTGAACTTCTACGTTACCTATAATACGCTGAAGATGCTCGATAGCCGTCCTATTCAGTACGAACGTGCCGGATTAGAATGGAATACGGATATTTATTGTCCGATGTACTCTTCTCCCCAATCTATTGAAAAGTATGCCCAGAATAAGGAAATGACTCGTCCGCTTATCCTGTGTGAATATGCTCATGCTATGGGTAACAGTCTTGGCAACTTCCAGGATTATTGGGATGTGATTGAGAAATATCCGATATTGCAGGGGGGGTGTATCTGGGACTGGGTAGATCAAGGCTTTGCCGCCAAAACCAGCGACGGACGCAAATACTGGAATTATGGTGGTGACTATGGCGATACCGGAACTCCTTCCGATGGTAACTTCTGCATCAATGGTGTAGTTTATCCCGACCGCAGTATAAAGCCCCAGACTATTGAAATGGGTAAGGTTTATCAGAACATTAAATTCATTAAGTTCGATCCGCAAACCTGCACGGTTCAGATACGCAATGACTTCTCATTTACTGATCTGAATAAATATGATTTCCACTATGTCGTTCGCGATCATGGAAAAGAGATTTATAAAGGTCAGATGGACAATATCAATGCTGCTCCGGGCAAGACGGCTACCAGTGCATTCCTGCAAGGTATTCCTAAAGAAAAGAATACTACGGGAGATGTACGCATCGAGTTCTATGCAACCATACGTAATGCAGAACCTTTCTTACCGGTTGGTACGGTAATCGCACGTGAACAAACTTATGTTCATCCGTTCTTTAAGAAAGAAGTGGTACGCATGGATCCCGCTAAAGTAGATGAAGTCTTTTCACAGGTTGTTTTCAGCGGTGATGATTTCAAAGCTACATTTGATAAACAAAGCGGCTTGCTGACCTCTTATATCTATAAGAAACAAGAGTATATCCATAACGGCCAGGGCCCGCAACCTTTCTTCTGGCGTGCACCTACCGATAATGATTACGGAGCAAAACTTCCCACTCGCCTGAAAGCATGGCGCGAGGCCAGTTACCAGACACCTAAGGCAGAATCGTTCAATGTTTCTAAAGATGGTGACAAGTCCATTGTAAAAGTTACCTATCGTTTTCCACAGGTAGATGCGCAGTGGGAAATTACCTATAAGGTATTTGCCAATGGTATTATCAAAGTGGATAATCGCTTTGTAGCAGAAGGTACGGAAACTCCGATGATACCCCGTGTAGGTTTGCGCATGCAATTATCGGAAATATTAAACGACCTTACTTACTACGGCCGTGGTCCGGAAGAGAACTATCGTGACCGTCGCACTTCCCAGTTTATCGGAGAATATACTACTCCGATAAAGGACTTGTACGAACCGTACATCCGTCCGCAAGAAAATGAGCATCGTACGGATATTTACTGGTGTGCACTCACCACTAAACAAAAAGCCGGTTTACTCTTCATTGCCGACCGTACGTTTGAACTGAATGCTTCCAACTATCTGCTTGGAAGTCTGGATAGCGGCGAAACCATCGACAATGGCGCTCCACGTACCAACGAAACGAATCACCGTCACCTCACCGACCCACAACCTGTAAAACAGGTAGATATGTTTATCGACTATCGTATGATGGGTGTAGGTGGTGATAATAGTTGGGGAGCTATAGCACACGAACCGTATCTGATTCGACCCGGTGTAGAAAATGCCATTGAATACGGCTTCTCCATCGTACCATTTGACAAAAAGGCGGATTACAAAAATTTAATCTATCAATATTAATTTTAATCTGTCCAAATTAAGGATTTATGAAAAGGATGTCGTACTTTTGCGACATCCTTTTTTATTTATATTAATAAACGAAAGAACAATGAAAACAATGATTACCCTCCTGTTCAGTGCGCTTTGTGTAGCTACTGTCAGTGCTCAGACAGATGAAAAAGACAACGCCATGCTGAACAATGGAATAAATTTTCTGGATATTCCTTACGTAGCACATACGTTGGAAGTTACTGATGGCGAAGAAGAACTTATCATCAATTGTGATGAAGTAGATTGCACCACCTTTGTAGAATATACTCTTGCTATGGCCCTCTCTCCTACCGAAGACGGACAGGTAGCTGAAGGCGATTTTGCTACCAATCTGCAAAAAATCCGCTACCGTGATGGAAAAATCAACGGTTATCCTTCACGCCTGCACTACATTGCAGACTGGGTAAACAATGGTGTTCGTAACGGTTTCCTGGAAGACGTAACAACAGCTTACAGCCCATACACCCAGAAAGTTTCTCTTTCCTACATGTCTTCTCATCCGGAACTGTACAAGCAGCTGAGTAATTCTCCGCAGAATGTAGCGAAGATGAAAGAGATAGAAAAGTCATTGAATGGTCAGGAATTCCATTATATTCCCAAAGATCAGTTGCCGTTCAACGGTCTCCCTTGGATAAAAAATGGAGATATTATTGCTATTACGACTAATACGCCGGGATTGGATGTAGCTCATATGGGTATTGCTTTCTATATTGATGGTAAACTTTGTTTGTTGCATGCTTCTTCTAAAGAAAAGAAAGTGATGGTTTCTAAGGTTGCTCTGGGACAAATGTTGCAAAGTAATGATAATTGGACAGGAATCAGAGTGTTGAGAATGAAGAAGTAAAAATTCCAATATGATATTATAAGAAAGGCGATGAAGATTTGATCTTCATCGCCTTTCTTTATTCTATTCCTCTACGATAATATATTCATCAATATTCCGTGTTTCTTTGCTGAAATTCACCCCAACTTTCACCAGCCTCTTGCCGTCCAGCATGTAAGGTATCAAATATCCCTTTTCTTCAATTTGTTTCAATGCAGCTTCAGCTGTACCGTCCAATTTGAACTCAAAAACATAGATGGCATGAGGGGTATGAACCACAGCATCGGCACGACCGCGACTACTACGCACTTCTGATTGGATGAATTGCCCCAGCAAAGTAAACACTACATGAAAAATAGCCTGATAATGACGTTCTGTATCATCACTCAACTCATACGGAATCCCTGCAAAGAATATCTTCAGACGTTCTATGAATGCCCCCACATCACCACTCTTCAATTCACGCATAAACTTAGCAATATGAAAACCGGATTCATCATTAGATACATTTGTATAGTAGGGCACCAGAAAATTCAGAAAACCATAACGGACTTCATCATTAGGAAAACCTAAAGTATATAATTTCACGTCATCATCATACCCCTTAATAGTCAAATAACCACTTTGGTAAATCATTGGAAGAGGATTTTGCGATTCTTCACGATATTCAGAAAAAGCGGAAGCTAACACTTCTACCCCATCTATCAATAGACGTATATCATAATCGCTTTTTTTCAGCAAGTCAACCAGATAAGTCGGAGTTCCGGTCTGAAACCAATAGTAACCCAATTCTTCTGCATCGAATGCATTCAACACACTGAACGGATTAAACATCCCTGCACCTTCCGGATGAAAATGATAACCATCGTATTGGCATTCCATTAAATCAATCACTTCTTGCAACGATCTCCCTCTCCGTTTGGCAAGACGCTCCAGTTCCGGAAGAAAGGTCTGCTGCAGCTCTTCTCGGGTAATACCACACAGTGCTGCATAGGGAGATTTCATACTGATATCATTCAGTTGATTCAAGTCACTGAACACGCTTACTTGGGCAAACTTAGTTACTCCGGTGAGGAAAACAAAACGAAGATAACGGTCTGCACTTTTCAAAACGCCATAGAACGCTTTTAATATTTTCCGATACTCATCCAGCAAACTCTCATCCAAGATAGCTTGAAGCAATGGTTTGTCATATTCATCAATCAAGACAACCACTTGTTTTCCTGTCTGTATACATGCCTGCTCTATTATATAAGCAAAACGTTCTTCCGGACTACGATCTTTTTTCTCTGAACCATAGAGTAATTCCCACTTTTCTAAATACTGATTAAGCATAGCTACCAAGTCAGCAGCGGTCTCATATTTCCGGGCATTCAAGTCAAGATGTAGCACAGGATATTGTTCCCATTTGGTTTCTAGCTTTTCAATGACCAAACCTTGGAACAAGTCTTTACGCCCTTGAAAATAAGCTTCAAAGGTAGAAAGAAGCAGGCTTTTGCCAAATCGACGCGGACGACTCAGGAAATAAGGTTTACCCGCATTTGCAATTTGATGAACCATAGCTGTCTTATCTACATAAAGATAGCCATCCTTACGTATCTCTTCAAAAGTCTGTATGCCTATCGGCAATTTACGCATCTGTTCCATTCACTAAAGCCTAATTGGTGTATGACAAAGGTACAATTTATATTTCAAAAATAAGATGAATGACAATGAAGATTTCGCCAATTTCATGCAGATTGATGTAATCCAAAATATTTATTCATAAAACAGATATAAAGAAGACTCAGCAGCAGAATCATACCGGACAGATACCAATAACCATAATTCAAACACATTATATAGCCCACAATTACAATTGCTTGTACAGCCATATAAATCAGCGATACAACTACATGTGGCATCTTCAATTCATTCGCCATCAATTGATACATGTGTTTACGATGAGGTAAACCGATATTCTCATGAAGCATCAGGCGATGAATAATGGTCAGGACACTATCAACACCATAAACGGATAATAAGACTATCCAACTAAAATCTTCTGTTTTAATAATGAGTCTCCCTATCAGAAAAAGGAGAATAAAAGCGATACTCACAGAACCGACATCACCCGC
>OMDZ01001348.1_pt1 | contig 11922 bp, 10 predicted proteins | sample 1673641 | NCBI WGS metagenome assembly OMDZ01 (sample SAMEA103958117, study PRJEB25191) | human gut metagenome | biome: human-associated habitat [ENVO:00009003]; feature: intestine environment [ENVO:2100002]; material: feces | place: Germany | collected 2013/2015
TTCCGTCCCCATCGCTCTCTTCTGGAAGCTTTCCGACGCAGACGGAACGGAACTGCTGGGGGCATTCCGCCCCAAAAAGGCCATCAATACGATGGGGCTTTATTTTTCCGAACCCTATGACCCCCGGAAAATACCCGTGGTTTTCACCCACGGCCTGATGTCCGGCCCCGCCACCTTCGCTAACCTGACCAACCGTCTCCTGGTGGATCCGGTCATCCGGGAAAACTACCAATTCTGGTTCTTCGGCTATCCGTCCGGGCTGGCCTGGACCATTCCGGCCAGCAGGCAGCGGCAGGCCCTGAAGGAGCTCATGCAGGAATACAATCCCCGCGGAACATCCAGGGAAATGAACAACATCGTCATGGTGGGACACTCCATGGGCGGCCTCATCACCCGCTTCAATAACTCCACCAAACCCTGGACGCTGATGAAGGGAGTATTTGAGCTTTCTCCGGAAACGTTTGAGGGAATGACGCTGGAAAACTGGAAGAAAGGAATGGCCCCCCTCCATTATGATGAACAAACGCTTGAACGGCTCCAGAATAATTTCATCTTTTCCCCGCCCCAGGGAGTCACGCGCATCGTGTACATGGCCACCCCGCACCGCGGTTCCACTTTCGCGGACAACTGGATAGGAAGACTGGGCCAGCGCCTGATCGACCTCCCCTCGGACATGCTGGAAGAAGTCACCCGCATCGCCACTCTCAGCCGCGGCATGTTCCTCCTCAACCCCCTGCAACTGAAGGACGAGCTGACCAGCATCCGCCAGCTTTCCCCGAATTCATCCCTGGTCAAATACATGTCGGAGCTGCGCGGCTCCCCAAATGTTCCCGTTCATTCCATCATTGGAGACAGGGGCAGGAACGACACGCCCAATTCCTCCGACGGAGTGGTCAAGTACCACTCATCCCACCTGGACTGGAGCGCCAGTGAAAAAATCGTTCCGTCCGGGCACAGCGTGCAGGATGACCCGGCCTCCGCCGTGGAACTGCGGCGCATCCTCCGGGAACACCTGGTCAAGGTCAAAGGCCGTAAAACGCTCGAAGAAGCGGACGCGAAAGCCGCCACTCCCGTATGGCAGGCCAATCCCTCGCCGCCTATCATCCTGAAAAGGCCCTGATGCAGGGGACTGATTCTCCTTGTCCATGCAAGGCCTCCTTCCCTTCCCCCCTTCTGCTGTTCCTGCTGATAACAGCAGCCATCTTCCAGTCAAACGGCCACGCCTCGGCGATCCTGTTTCCGGGTTCCTGTATGTCCCGGCTTTAACGGTTGGAACGCCCTCGTTCATCCACCCTCCCTGCCGCTCCCGGAAAAAAACAGGAACCGAACAGGATTTACCTTGCCGCGGGCATCTGCGGCAACATGCCGCCGCGGCGGTTGAAACAACTGAAATTTTCCCCGCTCATTACGGCCTGTTCCTGGCTGCCCTGATTTGACTGGCCGGTTACGGAAAAAGGCGCGCTCCATCCGGGCATGATTGGCGTCCGTTCAGCATCAGGGCGTCCCGCCATCAAAATATGCCCGCTTATAGAGTTGCTTCCGTAGGGGAATTTAAGGTAGAGTGGGAATCAATACTATTCCACCTCCCTTTTCCATGTCTGCCGACGATTCCTTTCCCATGGACCAGATTTCCTCTCTCTTTCCCCAATTGGAAAATATTCAGCTTGTCGGAGCCAAAGGCCCCCAGCAAATTTTCACAGCTACCCTGAAATCCAACTTTGCTCCCGTCATGCTGCGGGTGGTTCCCACGGAAGAAGCCGGCATCTTCGGCTGGGATCCTGAATTCATCGTCCGCTCCCTCACCATCGTGGAACAATCCCACCAGGGGCTCCTGCGCGTTTATGAAGTAGGACAGGCGGGGCCGTTTACTTTCATCATCTCCGAACACCCCCCCTATCCGCGGATGGCGGATATGGAAAACCTTCCCCAAATATCTCCCCAGGCGGCGCTCAACCTGGTGCGCAACATGGCGGAAGGACTGCTGACGCTGCACCGGAAAAACATTTTTCACGGGGGCATCACGCCCAAGCTGATTTGCCTGCGCGAAGACGGCGGAGACGCCCTGCTGCTGCCCATCAATATTTATCCTGCCCAACCTCCGGTGGACATGGGGGACTTCGCCTCTCCGGAGTGGGTCACCGGAGCGGAAACCACGTTCACGCCGGGCATGGATATTTACGCACTGGGGCTGGCGCTCTACATTCTGCTTACCCGCAAAACGCCGATGGAAGCGGGCTTCGCCATGCCCTCCTCACTAATCAAATGCAGCGATGCCGTGGATTCGGCAGTCTCCCGCGCCATCAATCCGGATACCCGGGAACGCTACCGGGACCTGGGGGATTTCATCACGGATCTGGATAAAGCCATTGCCAATCCTTCGGGAAGAAATGCGGCCTCCATTCCTCCACCGTCATCTTCCCCGGCCATTCCGGCCCTGAACATGCAAAAAGGGCAGTCCAACATCTATTACTATCTCATTCCGGCCCTGATCGTGGGCATTGTGCTGACCTATACCTGCATCCTGTATAAGAAGGATGTCGTTAGAATGCGCAATGATTATAATGAACAGGTGCAAAAGGAAAATAACGCGAAAGCGGAAGCGGCAAGACAAGCGAACAGGGACGCGCGCCGCCACGCTCCGGCCACCGCGCAAAACGCCGCTGCGGCCATTCCTTCACCTGTTCCGGCCGCGCGTCCGGCGCAGGCGCCGGCAGTTCCCAAAGTTTCCGCGGAACCCGGCAAAGTCAATTGGAGCCTTCAGCCCGGCGTCAAGGTTCGCCAGAGTTCCAACCGCAACATGCTGGGAGCTTACGGTCCGGAAAAGGCCGTTGACGGCAATACCAGCTCCAAGATTTCCGACGTTTCAATCAGCTCCACAGGCGTGGTTGAGGGAAAAACCGCCTGGTTCGGCATTGACTTCGGCAGGGAGACCAACCGCACCATAGAAAAGGTGGTCATTTACACGCCGGCCAACCTGACGCTGCTGGGCACCATGGAAAAATTCAAGGTAATCCTCTACGGCAATGACAAAAACGTGCTGGCGGAAAAAACCTTCAGTACCACTCCTTCGGAAAAATCCACCAACGTCACTTCCTGGAAACTGGACGCTCCGGTCAAGGCGCGAGCCCTGCGCGTGGAATCCGCAAATCCCTCCCAGCCGCTGGCGTTGACGGAAGTGGAAGCGTACGGACCGGAAGATGCGGAGGACACACCGGCTCCCGCACCTGCGGAAAAATAATTATCCACGCAGCCCTGCTCCCGCTTACCCCCCTCCGGGGGCCATGCTGAAAACCGCCGTTTCCTTTCCCCTTCCCGGAAAGCAGGTTGGGGCAGGGCCTGATGGAATGTCACACGCTAAGTTCCTGGTTTGGCTTCGCGTATGAAATTTTCCGGTTTCTGCTCCATTCTCCGGAAGCCATCCAGGCCCGGACGGAGGAAAATCCGAAAAACGTATTTGCGCCGGACCGGAAACAGCCGCCCCTCTCCACCTTCCCCACCCCGGAAAAACGCTCTCATCCCCATATGGCTCCCGGGGAAATATCCTGAAGCGGCTGTCGTCCCTGTGGACCCCTTTCCCATTCAGGAAAAACAATACTCCGGAAATAAAAAACCCGGCGCCGCCTCACGGCGGGCCGGGCCAGCAAAATAGCAATTCTTCCGATTACCGGTTGGCAGACTTCACAATCATGGCATCCTTGCCGATGCGGCCGCGCAGATAGTGAAGTTTGGCGCGGCGGACTTTGCCGCGGTTCACGACTTCAATCTTGGCAATGCGGGGAGTATGCAGGGGGAATACGCGTTCCACGCCTTCACCGTAGGAAATTTTGCGGACGGTGAAAGCTTCATTGATGCCGGAACCGCGCTTGGCGATCACAATGCCCTGGAAAATCTGGATACGTTCCTTGCCGCCTTCAATAACACGAGTGTGAACCTTGATGGTATCACCTACGTTAAATGGGGTCACATCCGCCTTGAGTTGCTCTTGCTCGATTTTGTTGATAATGTTCATCTTGTGTTATCTATTGCTGGTGAATATCAGTAAAAGGAAAACTTACGGGACGCAGAATATGAGCCATAATCCCCTAAAAGGCAATCCAAATTTGCCGTACGTCCTTAATTTATTTTTCCGGCGGGTCCGGCGGCGGAGCCACCCTGGCAAGCCATTCCTCCAGCGCCGGAAGAAAAGCGGAGGAAGACATGAGGCCCCGGATGCCGTCCGCCCGCTGCAGAAAAGCCTTGTTGCCGCCCCGGGCCCGTTCCGCCATCAGGATTTCCAGCAGCAGGCGCGCACGGGTGCGGGCGTCAGCCGCGCCGTCCAGGGCGGAGGAAAGGAGCTCTCCGGCGCGGACCGGTTCCTTCCGGTACAGGCATTCCAGCGCCAGAGCTTCATAAAGGCAGGAAAAAGGGGCCTTCCGGGCGGACTCCATCAAACGCGCGGAACGGTCCTTCCAGCGGTCTCCGAACTGCACGGAGGAAGCCCACCACCCCTGGAAATAACGGTCTTCTTCCGTCGGCTCCACGTCCATATCCTTCATGCGGGCGTATGGACGGTACAGGGGGTCTCCGAACACCAACCCCTGCCAGGACAGCACAGGCATGCTCATCCAGGAAGCCTCCGCCACGGTATAGCCGTCCAGGAGGCGGTCCACAAAAATATCAAAGCGGTGGCAGGCGCCCAGGAACGGCTCATACACGTTTCCCACCGTCACAGCAGCCCCCTTCTCCAGCAGGGCGGAACTCCATCCCCTGCCGGGGACCTTGAAATCGGCGGCGCTGAAGGAATGCAGATGCATGGCTATCGCCCCGGGCCGGAAGCGGAACGAAGGATCCGAAAACGGTCCGTTCGCATTCCCCGCATACCACCCGCAGTAAAGAGCCGTATCCCGGCTCAAGGGGAATTTTTCCGGCAGGGTCTGGGGCCAGTCATCCAGATAAGCGGGAATGCCCGCCTCCCTTACGCGCTCGAACACGTCGTCCAGCCACCGGTCCCCCTGGGCATAGGGGCCGCCCCGGTCCACAACGGCCCACCCCCATAAACCTTTTTTCTCCACGTTCGCCGGTTCCGCCACCAGCCGCATGCAGGTATCGGGCGTCAGTCCGTCCAGGCGGCATACCAGAAACGAAGGAAGGCCGGAACCCACAAAATCCTCCCTTTTATTAAAATAGGGATTCACCTGCCAGGACTTCCTTTCATAACCGCCCACCGCCAGCAGAGCCAATTCGGAATCCACCGCAGCGCGATCCGTCTGCATCTGGTTGACGCCTTTCCCGGGAAGGGGAGCGGGCGTTTCATGCCGTATCTTCATCGGCAGGTCCGCCATCAGCACCAGCACAAAAATCTTCCGGTTCATCAAGGGGGAGGACGCAATGCCGGAAGGCACCCACCACCGTTGTTTCCGCGCCGCCTCCAGCAGCGGGACGCGGATCGTATCCTCATACTCCTTCCGCGAAATCTCGCTGGTCGTGGGGCAATCCAGGGAAACGAGATTCCCTTCCGGAACGCCGCGCACCCGCGCATACTCCCTGGCCATGCGGCGGCTCAGCTCGGATTTTCCGTTATAAACCACGGCCACATGAGCGGGCAGCAGCTCATAGGCACACGAGGCGGAAAACCACGACGCCAGCAGAAATAACACGGCTAATCCACTCTTGAACATGCCCCTACCATACCTCATCTTCCGGGGCAATCAAGCAGGTGAAAGGGGCGGCCACGAATTCGCCATTTTTCCGCTTTTCGCTTCACATCCTAAAAAAATACGCTTTAATAACTCTTGATGTATTGCAGGCCTCCCCCCTGCATTCCCTATAACCATCACACGCATATGATTCAGCAAATTGACCATATCGGCATCGCCGTCAAGAGCCTTGACGCCACCGTCCCCTATTACCGCGATGCGCTCGGGCTCGGAGAGCCCCACATTGAGGAAGTTCCCACTCAAAAGGTCCGCGTCGCCATGTTTGACGTTGCCGGAGTCCACATCGAACTGCTCGAACCCACCTCTCCGGAAAGCGCTATCGCCAAGGCTATTGAGAAAAAAGGGGAAGGCATCCACCACATCGCTTTCAAGACCAATGACATCGCCGGAAATATCTCCCAGGCCAAGGAAGCAGGCCTTACCGTGCTGAACGACCCGCCCGTCCCCGGCGCTCACAACACGCAGGTCACCTTCCTGCATCCCAAGTGCACCTTCGGCGTCCTGACCGAATTCTGCCAGCACCCCGGCGGCTGCGAATGCGGCAAGTAACATTCTCCCTATTCACCATACCACTATACCAATGGCTATTGATCCCAAATTGATTGACGATCTGAACAGCCGCCGCAAGAAGGTAATCCTCAGCGGCGGTCAGGAAAAGATCGACAAGAGACATGAAAAGGGCGAAATGACAGCCCGCGACCGCATGGGGTACCTCTTTGAGGAAGGCACCTTCTCGGAAATCGGCATGCATGTGCGCCACAACTGCCACAACTTCGGCATGGGCAAGAAGGAAATCCCCGGCGACGGCGTCGTTTCCGGCTTCGGCCTGGTGGACGGCCGTCCGGTGGCCTGCGCGGCCTCCGACTTCCTGGCCCAGGGCGGGTCCCTCGGCTACATGCACGCCATGAAAATTGCGGATGCCCAGAAGTACGCCCTGAAAGCCGGCATCCCGATGGTGACCGTGAACGACTCCGGCGGCGCGCGCCTCCAGGAAGGCGTGGCGGCCCTTTCCGGCTATGCCCAGGTGTTCTACAACAATGTGCTTGCCTCCGGCGTGGTTCCGCAAATCTCCATGATTCTGGGTCCCTGCGCGGGCGGCGCGGCCTACTCCCCCGCCCTGACGGACTTCATCATCATGCGCAATTCCGGCAACGCCGGCATGTACATCACCGGCCCCAAGGTGATTGAACAGGTCACGTATGAAAAATGCACGATGGATGACATCGGCTCCGCCGCCATTCACGCCACCGTATCCGGCAACGTCCATTTCGTAGCGGACAGCGACGCGCACGCCATGGACATCCTGAAGAGGCTGCTTTCCTTCCTTCCTTCCAACAACACGGAAGAACCGCCTCACAAACTGGACACCCCGCTTGACCTGAGCGCAGACGAAGGTATGAGCGACCTGATTCCCGGCGACAACCGCACGCCGCTGGACGTCCAGCCCATCATCAGCCGCCTGGTGGACAACGGGGACTTCCTGGAAGTGCATAAGGACTTCGCCAAAAACGTCGTCGTCGGCTTCGGCCGCATCTGCGGCGTAGTAGTCGGCATCATCGCCAACCAGCCCAACGTGAAAGCCGGCTGCCTGGATATCGACTCCTCCGACAAGGCCGCGCGCTTCATCCGCTTCTGCAACGCGTTCAATATTCCGTTGGTGAACCTGGTGGACGTGCCCGGCTTCCTACCCGGCAAGAACCAGGAACGGGGCGGCATTATCCGCCACGGCGCCAAACTCATCTTCGCCTATTCCCAGGCCACGGTGCCCAAAGTCACCCTGATCATGCGGAAAGCCTACGGCGGCGCCTACATCGCCATGTGCTGCAAGGACCTGGGCGCTGACGCCGTCTTCGCCTGGCCCGGCGCGGAAATCGCCGTCATGGGCGCGGAAGGCGCCGTTCCGGTGCTCTACGGCCGTGAATTGAAGGCTGTGGAAGACCCGGCGGAAAAAGCCAAGCGACAGGGAGAACTCCTTGAAGAATACCGGGAAGCCTTCTACAACCCGTATGTGGCGGCCGGCATGGGACAGATCACGGAAGTCATCAATCCGGAAGAAACCCGCGCCAAAATCGCCTTCGCCCTGCGCACCCTGCTGAACAAGAAGGAAGTGCGCCCGGCCAAGAAACACGGCAACATTCCGCTCTAACATCCATCTCAACGGATTCATATGTTACTCACAACACTCGCCTTTGCACAGGGCATCGCCAACGTCATGAACAATCTGAACTATCAGATTGTCGGCATTATGGTGGTCATGATGTGCCTGGGTGGCCTGGCCGTCATTCTGACCATCAGCGGCTCCATCGCCGCCGCCATTCAGAACAGGGCCAAAGCCAAAACCGCCGCTCCCGTGGCCGCGCCTGCCGCCGCCCCCGCTGCGGCGGGCAAACCGGGCATGACTCCGGAAATGCTCGCCATCCTCTCCGCAGCGGTGGACTCCGCCATGACGGAGCTCACGCCGGAAATGGTGGCCGTCATCTCCGCCGCCGTGGACGCGGGCCTGGACGGCATGAGCCACCGCATTGTGGAAATCAAGCAATCCCCGGGCTCCGGCTATGCGGCCGCAGGCAGGGCGGAAATCTTCGCCTCCCACCGCATTCGGCCTTCCCGTTGAACTACAGCATTATTCACCCTTACCCCCGCCCCGGCGGGAACCATTTAACTTAATACTCCATACCATACATTATCATGAAGAAACTTCGCATCACCGTAGACGGCAAGGTATTTGACGTATCCGTAGAACTCCTGGACCAGGTATCCTCCACTACCGCAGCCCCGGCCCCCGCACCTGTGGCCGCTCCCGCTCCTGCCGCATCCGCACCCGTGGCCACCCCGGCTCCGGCTCCGGCTCCCGCACCTGCGCCCGCTCCGGCCGCCGCCGGCGCAGGAGACGTTCCCAGCCCGCTTGCCGGGAAGGTCGTCTCCCTGGACGTGGCAGCAGGCGCACCCGTGAAGGCCGGTGACCAGATTCTGACGCTGGAAGCCATGAAGATGAACACCATCATCTACGCTCCCGCCTCCGGCACGCTCACCGCTTTCTGCGTGAACCCGGGCGACACGGTTCAGGAAGGACAGGCACTGGCCAAAATTGGTTAATCCCGGCGGCGGCAGCCCGGAAACGCCAACAGTCCCGGGCTCCGGCTCAAATAATAAACCGCTACAATAACATTCCGTATGAGTCTTTTTGATTCATTAATCACCTTTTTACAGGGGATGGGCGTCTTCTCCCTATCATGGCAGATGGTAGGGATGTGGGGCATTGCCATTCTCCTCCTGTATCTGGGTGTAGCCAAGCAATACGAACCGCTCCTGATGGTTCCCATTGCTTTCGGCGCCCTCATCGCCAACATTCCGGACAACGGAATGCTCATCACCCAGCTGAACCAGCAGGTCATCTCCTCCAATGAACAGGGGGAAGTAACCTCCACGTCCCTGAACAACGTGGGCTACCTGCGCGTTCATGTGGCTCCTCTGCAGCAGACGCCCGCCAAGGTGCCGGCCAATCTGACCACGCCGGAAGCCCGCGCCCAGTATCTGGAAACCATGCAGCAGCCCATGCAGGTTTATCCCGGCAGCCAGCTGACCGTTTCCAAAATCAAGTCCGTGCGGGAATCCCAGGAAAAAGCCAAAGCTGACGCCGCCCGCCTGGGAGACGACAGTCTGACGGTGGATCCCAACCTGAAGGACTTCCAGAACGTGACGGAGGACAACGGCAATGAGCCGGTCTTCCTACTCACGAACGGAGAAGGAACCACCGTCGTCCGCCAGCAGGGCGTCAATTACTTTGACACCAGCGGCAACCGTGTTCCCGTGGACCCCCTGGTGGTTTCCGCCGCAGGCAAATACGTGGCCGTAGGCCAACATACCCAGGAACTGCTGGTCACCTCCATCCACGGGGGCCTGTATGACTGGATCGGGCTGGGCATCAAGGCTGAAATTTTCCCGCCCATCATCTTCCTGGGCGTAGGAGCCCTGACGGACTTCGGCCCGCTGCTCGCCGCACCGCGCACCCTGCTTCTGGGCGCGGCGGCCCAGGTGGGCGTAGCCGCCACGTTCTTCATGGCCCTGTTCATGGGCTTCAACCCGAATGAAGCCGCCTCCATCGGCATCATCGGCGGAGCTGACGGCCCCACTTCCATCTTCCTGACGATGAAGCTGGCTCCGCACCTGCTGGGCGCCGTGGCCGTGGCCGCATACACGTACATGTCCCTGGTTCCGCTGATACAGCCGCCCATCATGGCGTTGCTGACGACCAAGAAGGAGCGCCTCATCCGCATGAAATCCCTGCGGACGGTCAGCAAGAGCGAAAAACTGTTCTTCGCCGTGCTGGTAACCATTGTCACCATTCTGCTGATTCCGGACGCATCCCCGCTCATCGGCATGCTGATGCTCGGCAACTTCCTGCGCGAATGCAAGGTGACGGAACGCCTGGTTCAGGCCTCCCAGAATGAAATCATCAACATCGTCACCATCTTCCTGGGAACCTCCGTGGGTCTCACGATGCAGGGAGACCGCTTCCTGCAGGCGGAAACGCTGCTAATCATTCTGCTGGGCATTGTCGCCTTCGGCGTAGCCACTGCGGGCGGCGTCATCGCCGCCAAGCTCATGAACCTCATCTGGCGCAAGAATCCGGTCAACCCCCTCATCGGGTCCGCAGGCGTCTCCGCCGTCCCGATGGCGGCCCGCGTCTCCCACAATGTGGGCCAGAAGTACGACCCCTCCAACTATCTGCTCATGCACGCCATGGGCCCGAACGTTGCAGGCGTGATCGGCACCGCAGTCATCGCGGGCTACTACATCGCCACTCTGGCGAAATAACCAGAATTGAAAATTACTCCCGGCCTCGGCCCGTCCCATGAATTCCGCAGCCTCATTTTCCACCCCTCCGGAGGAGGAAGGACCATGCGGCGACTGGACTTATCATGAATGGGCCGAGGCTTTTTCCACCAATGACCTGGCCCGCTCCCTGCCCCCGGGGCATATTGCCGTCTGCCGCGTTCAGACAGGAGGCCGCGGCAGGTTCAACCGCAAATGGATAGGGGAGGAAGGCGGCCTGTGGGCATCCTTCACCGTTCCCCTGTCCGCTCCTGCGGATACAGCGGCCGGCGTGCACTGGGGCCATTTGCCCCTGGTTGCGGGGCTGGCCCTGTTCAACATGCTCCGCGGCATGGGGCTGGATTCCGTGCGCCTGCGCTGGCCGAACGACCTGCTGGCGGGCAAATCCAAACTGGCGGGAATACTGGTGGAACGCCCGGCGGAAAACATGGCCGTCATCGGCATCGGCATCAATGTTTTCAATGATGTAGCCTCCATCGCCGGGGAAATCAAGGACCCTCCGGCAAGGCTGGCGGATCTTGTTCGGGACTGCCCTTCCCTGCACGCCGTCATGGCTTCCCTGGGCAGTCATTTGAACCAGGTTCTTTCCGTCTTTTCCCACGGCGGCGTCTCTGCCCTTCAGGAGGGTCTGTCCCGGGCATGGGCCGGAGAAAGGCCGGTTTCCATTCTTACGGATGACGAAACCGTCCGGGGTATTTTTACAGGGATTGACGATCAGGGCAATCCTGTGCTATCCCTTCCGGCCGGCGCCGTCCGCACCATTCCGGCGCACCTGATTAACAGGCTCCTCGAAGAATGAGCCTGCCGCTCCGTTTTTACACGGGGTTTCTTTCTTTTTTCATCCAACAAAAATCACTGACATGAGTTACAAGGTACTGACACCAGAAGAAGCAGCAAGCCTGATCAAGCATGGCCACCATATTGGGCTGAGCGGATTCACGCCCGCCGGAACGGCCAAGGCCGTTACGGCTGCGCTGGCAAAAATCGCAGAAGCGGAACATGAGAAGGGGAACCCTTTCCAGGTGAGCGTCTTCACCGGTGCTTCCACCGGCGATTCCTGCGACGGGATCCTTTCCCGGGCCAAGGCAATCCGCTACCGCGCTCCCTACACCACCAACGTTGATTTCCGCAAGGCGGTGAACAACGGGGAAATCGCCTATAATGACATCCATTTGTCCCAGATGGCCCAGGAAGTGCGCTACGGGTTCATGGGCAACGTGGACATCGCCATTATTGAAGCCTGTGAAGTCACGGCCGACGGCAAAATTTACCTGACGGCCGCGGGCGGGATCGCTCCCACCATCTGCCGCCTGGCAGACAAAATTATCGTGGAATTAAACGCCGCCCACAGCAAGAGCGCCATGGGCCTGCACGACGTCTACGAACCCCT
>OMDZ01001362.1_pt1 | contig 11849 bp, 13 predicted proteins | sample 1673641 | NCBI WGS metagenome assembly OMDZ01 (sample SAMEA103958117, study PRJEB25191) | human gut metagenome | biome: human-associated habitat [ENVO:00009003]; feature: intestine environment [ENVO:2100002]; material: feces | place: Germany | collected 2013/2015
TTCCTTCGTGATAGGGAGGTTATAGGCTATCAAATCGCCTTCACCGGTCAGTAATTTATGTACCAGGTCGTGTGTGTTCTTGGCTGTTTCCATCCTCAGCTTCACACCAAGCGAGCGGGCAAACTGTTCGGCCAATTCATATTGGAATCCCATGGGTTCGCCCCGGTAATTGAAATAAGAAGTCGAGCTGTTGAGGGTCAGCACCACCAATTCTCCACTGTCTTTCATTTGCGGCAAATCGTAGTTTGTCACTTCATTGCTTTGCGGTTGTTGGCGGCATGCCATCATGCAGATGCAGGCGAGGAGCAGGAGCCGGACTAGTTTCATTTGCCCAAAATCTTTTCGATATATAGCTTAAGAATTTCAATCGCCTTCTGATTGTTGCCTCCATTGGGGATAATGATGTCGGCATATTGTTTGGTCGGCTCGATGAATTCATCATGCATCGGCTTCAGAACGTTGCGATACTTGTCTATCAGCATTTCCAAAGGATGGCCCCGTTCCACCATATCACGGGTAATGACACGCAACAAGCGTTCGTCGGGTTCTGCGTCTACGAAAATCTTCAAGTCCATCAGGTCGCGCAATTCCTTGTCATATAAACTCATGATACCTTCTACGATAATGACTTCCTTCGGCTCTATATGAATGGTTTCGGGCAGACGTGTACATACTATATAGGAATAGGTGGGCTGTTCGATGGAACGTCCTTGGCGTAATTCGGCTATCTGTTGTTCGAAAAGTGCCCAGTCGAATGCATCGGGATGGTCGAAGTTAGTCTGCTTGCGCCTTTCCAAAGGGAGGGAAGATTGGTCGTTGTAGTAAGAATCTTGTGGAATAACGGCAACGGAACCTTCGGGCAGGCTCTCTATTATTTTCTTGACTACAGTGGTCTTTCCTGAACCGGTTCCTCCGGCTATACCAATAATTATCATAATAATAGGATGTATTTTAAAACAAAACTGTTACTTTTGCATCAGGCTACTTGTATTGGCCGATGTTAATTACAAAAGTAGAATAATTAATTAAAATATCAAGTATGGTAAAGCATATAGTTTTGTTTAAATTGAAAGAAACACTTCCGCAGGAAGAAAAACTGAAAGTGATGAATGATTTTAAGGCTGCCATTGAAGCATTGCCTGCAAAGATTGGTTTCATTCGTAAAATATTTGTCGGTCTGAATATCAATTCTGCCGAAGCATGGGATATTTGTTTGGAGAGCGAGTTTGATACATTGGCAGACGTCAATGCGTATGCTGTTCATCCTGACCATGTGGCTGCTGCCGGCATTCTGAAAGATGCAAAAGAAGGACGCGCTTGCGTGGATTACGAATTTTAAGATGTAGCCTATGAAAAAGATAATCAATCCCTGGAAAGGGATGGAAGGATATAATTGCTTTGGCTGTGCGCCCAATAACGAGGCCGGAGTGAAGATGGAATTTTATGAAGATGGCGATGAGGTTATCAGCATTTGGAAACCTCAGCCACAATTCCAGGGATGGATTGACACACTGCATGGCGGCATACAGGCTGTGTTGCTGGACGAGATTTGTGCGTGGGTGATTTTGCGTAAGATGCAGACTACCGGAGTGACCTCGAAGATGGAAACCCGCTATATGAAACCTATCAGTACGAATGATTCGCATATCGTGCTGCGTGCTTCTATCAAGGAAGTGAAGCGCAATATCATTCTGGTGGACGCGGCTATCTATAATAATAAGGAGGAATTGTGTACCAAAGCGCTTTGTACTTACTTTACTTTCTCGCAAGAGAAGGCAAAAGAAGAGATGCACTTTTTGCATTGTGATGTGGAGAGTGACGAACAGCTTCCTTTAATTTGAAAGAAAAATCAAAGTTTTTATGATAATTATTTGCTGTATTCATTTTAATACTTTATTTTTGTCGCAAATAAAAAGAAAAACTATGGTTAGAACAGCTACACATCATCATCATTTTCCTAACGAATAACGCGGTGGGCTGTGATGATATTGTAGTATACTGATATAAGGGCTTGCCGATGCGGTAAGCCCTTTTTTATTTGCTTGAATAATAATCAAAAGATAGAAAATATGCTTAGAATTGCAGTACAGTCCAAAGGCCGTTTGTTTGAAGAGACAATGGCATTATTACAAGAGGCGGATATTAAAATCTCCGCTTCTAAAAGAATTCTTTTAGTACAGTCATCTAATTTTCCTATCGAAGTTCTTTTTCTTCGCGATGATGATATTCCTCAGTCGGTGGCTGGTGGAGTGGCTGATTTAGGGATTGTAGGCGAGAATGAGTTTGTAGAGAGAAAAGAAGACGCTGAGGTGATTAAACGTTTGGGATTCAGCAAGTGCCGTTTGTCATTGGCTATACCTAAAGATGTGGACTATCCGGGTTTGTCTTGGTTTGAAGGACGCAAGATTGCGACTTCTTATCCCGGCATTTTGAAAGATTTCATGGAACGGAATGGTATTCATTCTGATATTCATGTCATTACCGGTTCGGTAGAGATTGCTCCGGGAATCAGCCTGGCAGATGCTATCTTTGATATTGTGAGTTCGGGGTCTACACTGGTCAGCAACAGCCTGAAGGAAGTAGAAGTGGTGATGAAAAGCGAGGCATTGTTGATTGGAAACAAGCATATGTCCGAGGATAAGAAGGAGATATTGAATGAATTATTGTTCCGCATTGAAGCGGTGAAAGCAGCGGAAGATAAGAAGTATGTATTGATGAATGCGCCTGCCGACCGGCTGAAAGAGATTATAGAAGTATTGCCCGGCATGAAGAGTCCCACGGTGATGCCTTTGGCACAAGAAGGTTGGTGCTCGGTGCATACGGTGCTGGATGAAAAACGTTTTTGGGAGATTATCGGAAAGCTGAAAGCATTGGGTGCGGAAGGAATTTTGGTATTGCCCATAGAGAAGATGATATTATAGTGGGTCCGGAGGAGGTGTTTCCTCTTTTAAAGAAATAAAGAATATGAAGAAAATTATATATCCCGACAAAGCAGAATGGGCGGATATGCTCCGTCGTCCTGCCCTCCATACCGAAACGCTTCGCGATACCGTGAAGGAAGTGCTTGACCGTGTAAAATCGGAAGGAGATAGAGCCGTCATTGAATATGAAGAACGGTTTGACAAAGTGAAACTTGATGCCTTGGCTGTGACCGAAGCGGAGATGGCGGAGGCAGAAAAAGATGTTCCCATTGAACTGAAAGCGGCCATTATGCTTGCACAGAAGAATATTCATGCCTTCCATGCTGCGCAGCGTTTTGAAGGAAAGAAAGTACAGACTGTTCCGGGAGTGACCTGCTGGCAGAAAGCGGTTGCCATCGAGAAAGTCGGTTTGTACATTCCCGGCGGCACGGCTCCGTTGTTCTCTACCGTGCTGATGTTGGCTACTCCTGCACAAATAGCCGGTTGCAAAGAAATAGTTCTTTGCACTCCTCCCGATAAAGCGGGAAAGATTCATCCTGCCATCCTCTATGCGGCAAAGCTGGCGGGAGTCAATAAGATATTCAAGGCAGGCGGAGTACAGGCTATCGGTGCGATGGCATACGGAACGGAGAGTGTGCCGAAGGTTTATAAAATATTCGGTCCCGGCAATCAATATGTGACGGCTGCCAAGCAGCAGGTTTCCCTGTGTGATGTGGCCATCGACATGCCTGCCGGTCCTTCCGAGGTGGAAGTGCTGGCAGACGAAACGGCCAACCCCGTCTTTGTTGCCGCCGACTTGCTTTCGCAGGCAGAACATGGGGTAGACAGTCAGGCGATGCTGGTGACTACTTCCGAAAAGCTGATGGAAGAAGTGGAATATGAAGTGCAGCGGCAATTGGCCTTGCTCTCCCGTTGGGAAATAGCGGAGAAATCTTTGGCCAACAGCAAGCTGATATTGGTGAAAGATATGGATGAGGCAATTGCTTTAACCAATGAATATGCTCCCGAACACCTGATAATCGAAACCCGGGATTATGAGGAGCAAGCCGAGCGTATTGTCAATGCAGGCTCTGTATTTCTGGGTTCCCTGTCGCCGGAGAGTGCAGGCGATTACGCATCGGGAACCAATCATACGCTGCCCACAAACGGTTATGCCAAAGCTTATGGCGGAGTGAGTCTGGATAGCTTTATCCGTAAAATAACTTTTCAGGAAATCACGCGCGAAGGCATAGAGATTATCGGTCCCGCCATCGAAGTAATGGCAGCCAACGAACAACTGAGTGCGCATAAAAATGCCGTCACCGTCAGATTAAAAGCAAAATAAAAAAAGAGACTATATGAAAGACTTAAAAGAATTGACGCGTCCCAATATCCGGGCTTTAAAGCCATATTCATCTGCGCGCGATGAATATAGCGGGGCAGAAGCCTCTGTGTTTTTGGATGCAAACGAGAATCCCTATAATACTCCGAACAACCGTTATCCCGACCCGATGCAGCGAGAGCTGAAGAATCTGATAGCTCCCGTCAAGAAAGTCAAACCGGAGAATATCTTTTTGGGAAACGGCAGCGATGAGGCTATCGACTTGGTTTATCGTGCTTTCTGTCGTCCGGGGGTGGATAATGTAGTGGCTATCGACCCTACTTACGGTATGTATCAGGTGTGTGCCGAGGTGAATGATGTGGAGTATCGTAAGGTATTGCTGGACGAAAACTATCAGTTTACTGCAGACCGGCTGCTGGCGGCGACGGATGATAATACCAAATTGATATTTCTCTGTTCTCCCAATAACCCGACCGGGAATGCGTTAGACCGTGAGGAAATGGAAAAGACTCTGTCTGCTTTTCAGGGATTGGTCGTCATCGATGAGGCTTATTCCGATTTTTCGGATGCACCTTCGTTTCTGCTTGACTTGGAGAAACATCCCAATCTCATCGTTTTTCAGACTTTCTCCAAAGCCTGGGGATGTGCCGCCATCCGGCTGGGCATGGCATTTGCTTCTCCTGAAATTATCGCGATTTTCAGTAAGATAAAGTATCCTTATAATGTGAATCTGCTGACTCAAAAGGAGGCCATTGCCATGATGCATCGCCATTATGAAGTGGAACGTTGGGTGAAGTCATTGCTGGAAGAGCGTGCGCGTCTTATCGATGAGTTTATACAGTTGCCCTGCTGCGAGAAGATTTATCCGACAGATGCCAATTTCTTTTTGGCAAAAGTGACGGATGCGAAGAAAATATATGCTTACTTGGTAAGTAAAGGAATCATTGTACGTAATCGCACCAATGTTTCTTTGTGTCGTGACTGCCTTCGCATCACTATTGGCACTCGTCCCGAAAATGATACGTTGCTGGAGGCACTGAACGCTTTTGGCATGCAGTCCGGCAAATAAAAAGATTGTAACAGATGAAAAAAGCATTATTCATAGACCGTGATGGTACGCTGGTGGTGGAGCCGCCGGTGGATTATCAGCTCGACTCGTTCGAGAAACTGGAGTTTTGTCCCAAAGTGTTCCGTAATCTGAGCTTCATTCGGAGCAAGCTGGATTATGAGTTTGTCATGGTTACCAATCAAGACGGACTGGGAACGGATTCTTTCCCGGAAGATACTTTCTGGCCGGTGCATAATCTGGTGTTGAAGACATTGGAAGGGGAGGGTATCACATTCGATGATATCCTGATAGACCGCAGCTTTCCCGAAGATAATGCCCCAACCCGCAAACCGCGTACCGGAATGATGGGAAAATATATGACGGGAGACTATGACCTGGCGAACAGTTTTGTCATCGGCGACCGTGCTACAGATGTAGAACTGGCCAAAAATTTGGGCTGCAAGGCTATTTTGCTTCAAGACGATAAAGAGGTACTGAAGGAAAAGAACCTGGAAGCATATTGTGTGTTGGCCACGACCGATTGGGACCGGATAGCTGAGTTTCTGTTTGCCGGAGAACGTATTGCCGAGGTGCGCCGCACGACGAAAGAGACGGATATCTTTGTCCGCCTCAATTTGGACGGCAGTGGTCGGTGCGATATTTCCACCGGGCTTGGTTTCTTTGACCACATGCTGGAGCAGATTGGCAAGCACGGCGGCATTGACCTTACCGTTTGCGTGAAAGGTGACTTGGAGGTGGATGAACATCATACCATCGAAGATACGGCCATTGCATTGGGTGAATGCATTTATCAGGCCTTGGGCAGTAAGAGGGGAATAGAGCGTTACGGTTATTGTCTGCCGATGGACGATTGTCTTTGTCAGGTAGCTCTGGATTTTGGCGGCCGTGCCTGGTTGGTGTGGGATGCGGAGTTTCATCGCGAAAAGATAGGAGAGATGCCTACCGAAATGTTTCTTCATTTCTTTAAATCACTGAGTGATGCAGCACGTATGAATCTCAATATCAAGGCAGAAGGAAATAATGAACATCATAAGATAGAAGGAATCTTCAAGGCCTTGGCGCGTGCCATCAAGATGGCGGTGAGAAGAGATATTTATCATTTTGAGGTGCCGTCCAGTAAAGGGTGTATTTAGCGATGGTGAGTATGCCGGAAATGTCGATAATATGCAGGTGTCCACACGTATATACGCGCAGGCCTGCATGAACGTACGTATAGGCCTACGCGTATATATGTGCGGCCCTGCGTGAACGTACGTGTGAGCCTGCACGTATATACGCATAAGCGGAGCCTTGCAAATGACCCGGTAAAAGGATGAAAAGTTATAATTCTTCGCATTCTTTCAGCCACATTGCGGCACTGGCATCGCTGGGCATACGCCAATCGCCCCGTGGACTGAGAGAGACGGAACCTACTTTCGGACCGTCGGGCAGGCACGAACGCTTGAACTGCTGCTGGAAGAAGCGTCGGCAAAATGTGGTCAGCCATTTCTTGATGACTTCTTCATTGTACGTATCGCGGAAGGCTATGCTTGCCAGATAGAATATCTTGCCGGGGCGGAATCCGAAGCGAAGGAACTGATAGAGGAAGAAGTCATGCAGTTCATACGGTCCTACCAAATCTTCTGTCTTTTGTTTGATATTACCTTGTTCGTCTGCCGGAATCAGCTCGGGGCTGATGGGTGTATCTACAATATCCAGCAGGGTGATGCGTGATTCATTGTCCACACCGTTCAAGGCAATCCAATTTACTAAATATTTTACCAATGTCTTGGGAATGCTGGCATTGACACCATACATGGACATGTGGTCGCCATTGTAAGTAGCCCATCCCAATGCAAGTTCGGAAAGGTCGCCTGTGCCGATGACCAGACCGCCCAGCCGGTTTGCCACATCCATCAGAATCTGCGTGCGTTCGCGTGCCTGACTGTTTTCATAAGTCACATCGTGAACGGTCATGTCGTGGTCGATATCTTTAAAATGCCGGATGCAGGCCTCCTTAATGCTTATTTCTTTGATAGTGACTCCCAATGAAGCCATTAGGTGGAGTGCATTATTATAGGTGCGATCGGTTGTGCCGAAACCGGGCATCGTGATGCCGATGATATTTTTGCGCGGAAGTTCCAGTTTATCAAATGTCTTGACGCATACCAGTAAGGCCAGAGTGGAATCCAGTCCTCCCGAAATGCCGACTACCACGGTCTTGCAATTGGTATGTACAAGTCGTTTGGCCAAACCTGCTATTTGGATGGCGAATATTTCCTCGCATCGTTGGTCTAATTCATTTCCTTGAGGCACAAAGGGGTGCGGCTCGATGGGGCGGGTTAGTGTTAAATCGCGTGTATTGACAAATTCGGTGTTGATATGGATGGCAGGACGACCGGGACAATTGCCGATATTGGCTGCAAAAGTAGTGTTGGTCAAGCGTTCGCCACGGATGCGCTCTACGTCTATTTCGCTGATTACCAGTTGCTCTTTGAAAGAAAAGCGTTCAGATTCTGCCAATAGGCTGCCGTTTTCGTAGATAAGTCCGTTGCCGGCGAAAACCACATCAGTGGTAGATTCTCCAAACCCGCTGGAACTGAACACATATCCTGCCAGACAGCGTGCGGATTGTTGGCTGATAAGTGAACGTACATAAGCATGTTTTCCTATTCCTTCATTGTCGGCGGACATATTGAATATGATTTCCGCTCCTTGCAGCGCCAATGAAGAGCTGGGCGGAATAGGCGCCCACATGTCTTCGCAGATTTCAATGCCGAAGCAAGTATCGGGCGTATCGAAAAGCAAGTTGGCGCTGACCGGCACGTTTTGTCCGCAAAGGCGTATATTGGTATCGGGATGATTCAAAGCGGAAGTAAACCAGCGCTGTTCATAGAATTCTTTATAATTGGGTAAATAAGTTTTGGGCACAATACCCAGAATCTTTCCTTTTTGGCAAACTACGGCACAATTAAGTAAAGTGGAGTTCATGACGACCGGCATGCCTATGATAGAGATAATATCCATTTGCCGGGTATTATTCATAATCTGCATTAAAGCTATCTCTGCTTCTTCCAATAACAATGTTTGGCCAAACAGGTCGGCACAAGTATATCCGGTGATGCTAAGTTCGGGGAAAATAATGATTTGAACACCTTTCCCGTCAGCAATGGCAATTTGAGTTTCAATTTGTTGTGCGTTAAACTTGCAGTCGGCTACTTTCACTGCCGGAACAGCCGCCGCTACTCTTACAAAACCATATTTCATAATTATACCTTATTATATATAGGTGCAAAAATAATCATTCCTGATTGATTTATTGCATGAAAGAAAAAAAATAAAAAAAAGTAAGGAAATTATTTGTTAGTTACTAGAAAGTACATATCTTTGCACGTGAAATAAAGTTGTAACAATTACAAATATGAAAGAGAGTTCTTATGAAGACTTATGATTATTTACTCAGTTATAATATAAAGCCATCTGTGCAGAGAATAGCTATTATGGACTATTTGTTGGCTCATAAAACTCATCCGTGTATCGATGAGATTTATATGGCTTTGTGTGACGATATTCCTACATTGTCGAAAACTACGGTTTATAATACATTGAAGCTTTTTGTGGAACATGGTGCAGCTTTAATGCTTACGATTGATGAAAAAAATGCATGTTTCGATTCGGAAACCTCTTTGCATGCTCACTTTTTATGTAAGAAATGTGGCAAAATATATGATTTGCCTTTCAGTGGCGAAACGAAACAGGTGGAACGTATTGACATGAATGGTTTCTTTATTGAAGAAATACATCAATATTACAAAGGAGTATGTCCGGCTTGTGCTGCAAAAGAGCAGGGAAAAGAAGTAGGCTGATAATATGGTGATCAACTAATAAATAAAATATTGACTAACTAATAAAAAAGGAAATTATGAAAAAGTTTATTTGTACAGTTTGTGGTTATATTCATGAAGGTGATGCAGCTCCTGAAAAGTGTCCGTTGTGTAAAGCACCCGCTTCTAAGTTTAACGAAATGGTAGAAACAGAAGGTGGTTTGGAATTTGCTGACCAACACGTAATTGGCGTTGCTAAAGGTTGTGACGAAGAAATGATTAAAGATTTGAACAACCACTTTATGGGTGAATGTACAGAAGTTGGTATGTATCTGGCTATGAGCCGTCAGGCTGACCGTGAGGGTTATCCTGAAATTGCTGAAGCTTTCAAACGCTATGCTTGGGAAGAAGCTGAACACGCTTCTAAATTTGCTGAATTGCTGGGCGACTGCGTATGGGATACTAAGACTAACTTGGAAAAGAGAATGAATGCAGAATCAGGTGCTTGCGCTGACAAGAAGCGTATTGCTACTCGTGCAAAAGCTCTGAACTTGGATGCTATCCACGATACAGTTCACGAAATGGCTAAAGACGAAGCTCGTCATGGTAAGGGCTTCGAAGGCTTGTACAATAGATATTTCAAGAAATAATAAGTTTATTATAAATAAAAAGGCCGTGCAGATTTGTTTTGCACGGTCTTTTTCCACAACTGCTTGCCATCTTTGAAAATCATGAGTGTGGGAACAGATTGTATTTGGTAGTAAGCAGCCAGTTCTTGGTGTTTGTCCACATCCACTTTGACTACTCTTACTTTTTCACCTTTCATCGCTTTTACATCTTCCAGGATGGGTTTCATCATTTTGCACGGACCGCACCATTCGGCATAAAAATCTACCAGTACAGGGATATTTGAGGTAATTAAATCATCGAATTTTTCCATATTAATCTCCTTTCGTTATTAATTTCTTTTATATAATAAACGCCTGTAGAAAGCTTTTTGTTGAATGACAGGCTAAAAAAATAAGAATCCGAAACAGCCTGACCATTTCGGATTCTTATTTTTTTGATTGGGATATTCCCGATTTATTTCTTTGTTGTAGACGAAGTATAACGTGCGTTCAATCCGTCAATGATTTCCTGAGTAATGTTGTATGCAGGGTTTGCATATAGCAAGTTGTCAAAGCCGGTATTGCTGATAATCAAATCGTAACCTTTGTTTTGGTTATATATTTTCAGGAATGAGTTGATAGAGTCACGCAATTGTAAGCTGTTCTTTTGGTTCTCATCTGCAAGTTCTGCACTCAATTTCTGTTGCAAAGCCTGCAAATCCTGCTGCTGTTTCATTAAACGCATCTGTTCCTGTTCTGCACGTTCACGGCTTGCAAAACCTCCGTTTTGAAGTTTACGTTCAAATTCTCTGGCTTCGGCTTCCAGTTTTTTACCTTTTTCATTCAAGGTAGTACGGATGTTTTCTTCCTTGCTTATCATGGCTTCATTCAAGTCGTTCCAAAAATTATATTTGGTGAGCAGTGAATCGATTTCTACGTAAGCAATCTTCATGTTGGAAGAACCGGCAACACCCGCAACGGGAGCAACATTAGAAGTAGTAGAAGCATTGTTGTTTTTGTCGGTACATTGTGCAAATACCAGCACGGTGGCCAACGCTAAAAATCCATTCAGGATGAAATTTGTTCTTTTCATAATCTTTTTTTACGTATGTTTTTATTAGTTATTTTTCTTCTTTGCCTTGTTTCTCTACTTCGGGAATCGCTCTTTTATTTATTTTCTGTGCCTCACGGTCTTGTGACTGTACACATCCGATTCCTTTCTTCCGAAGTGCTTTATTACCACTGACATGTGTATTGGGGAACTTTCCTTTTATGAAGATTCCTATACATAATAATGCTATACATATAGCAACTATTAACACTGTTATAAAGAGAGTATCAAGCATTTCTATTATTTTTGTGGTGCAAAGTTAGTGTAAGGTGAGCGAAATGCCAAATTTATTTGAGCATTTCCGAACAGAACTCTACATTTGCAGAGCAAATATAGACTTTTGAAGTGACTTAGCTTTCTCTTTTTCCATTAAAAAAGAAGAAGGAGTCGGTTAAATATATTGATTTAACTAATTTTTGCAAAACTACAATTAGATTTTGCACTAATACCAATTATAGATATGGATAAAAAGGATTTGAAACCGGCCTCTGTTTTTCATTATTTTGAAGAAATATGCCAGGTACCCCGTCCCTCTAAAAGGGAAGAGAAAATAATTGCTTATTTAAAAGCATTTGGTGAGAAACACGGTTTGGAAACCAAGACGGATGAAGCCGGAAATGTGTTGATTAAGAAGCCGGCAACTCCGGGTAGAGAGAATCTGAAGACGGTGATTCTGCAATCACATATAGATATGGTTTGTGAAAAGAACAGCGATGTGGAGCACGACTTCCTGACCGATCCGATTGAAACTGTGATTGACGGAGAATGGTTGAAGGCAAAAGGTACGACTGACAATGGAATAGGGGTAGCTACCGAGTTGGCTATATTGGCATCTGACGATATTGAGCACGGACCGTTGGAATGTCTTTTTACTGTAGATGAAGAAACCGGATTGACGGGTGCATTTGCGTTGAAAGAAGGATTTATGAGTGGAGATATTCTCATTAATCTTGACTCGGAAGACGAAGGTGAATTGTTTATCGGTTGTGCCGGAGGAGCTAACACGACGGCTGAAT
>OMDZ01001363.1_pt1 | contig 11846 bp, 6 predicted proteins | sample 1673641 | NCBI WGS metagenome assembly OMDZ01 (sample SAMEA103958117, study PRJEB25191) | human gut metagenome | biome: human-associated habitat [ENVO:00009003]; feature: intestine environment [ENVO:2100002]; material: feces | place: Germany | collected 2013/2015
CTACAAATTTTTCTGTCTACCAATAATGGAACTACATAAAATTTTTTTGGCTATAAAAAAGCCCTCTCGAAAGAGAGGGCTTTGGTTCAGCCGACTTAGAACGCCGCAGCACAGAAGTAAGAAAGATTTTGGGTTGGCGTTTGATTACTGTTACCATAGTTTGTGCAGGAAGACCATGCCTCATAAGTGCTATTGGTCGTACTTGTCCAATACTCAACATTATGTGCAAAACCAGAAATATTTTTCTGACAAACCGTATCCATTTGTACGAGTGTCGGTAATCCCCAGGTAAGGCCGGTCGTAGAATTAAGGCTGTCGCAATACTCAATGGCTTCAGCCTGTGTGCCGGTACGGGAAGTACGGGATAAAATCGTACCGTGCTGACCATTGGCTTCAACCTCAAATACCGTACCAATCGCGACGCCTTTGTCATTGGTATAAACGTCGCCAATCGCATAAGTCGTCGGAGTCGGATCGTTACCGGCACCACCGCTGCCGAATGACCGCACACAGAGCGCATGTTTGATATAGTTGGGAAACGTATTTGCACTACTCATATCACAACAAGAAGCGCTTCCGTTTATGGCCGTATCTTTTTTCATACAAGCATGGCCATCACTGGTTTTCCAAACACAAGAAAGATCTTCTTCATATGATGTTCCGCCTGATTGCTTTGCCGTTTCAATTTTTTTTGTATTCGGAATTTTCGCCAATTGGGCGTTTATTTTGTCAACATTGGCTTTAATTAAGCCCATATCTTCCATGCTGGCCAGACTCCAGCCGCTGGTGCCGTCCGTCGTATAACTGGCGCATTGGCTTGATGTTGAACCGGTAAATTGCGCAATGGACATCATCTTGCCGCTGAGGTCATAAACGATACCGACCGGAATACGGCCCGAAATCGGTTCTGCTGAAATTGCGTCAACATATACGAAATCGCCGATTTCCGCCAGTTTTTTACCGTTTTGGTCGGTATAGGCAGTACAAAAATACTTATCCGGGTCAAAGGGGCAGCGAAGTTTGGCCAGTTCGCCGCAGTCGGAAGCAACTTTGTCATAGCCGAGTTCTTCACAGGTTGGCGCCTTGACGCAGGTCGGCGTTGTTTCGGCCTGAGCCATGGCCCGGCCGGAAATCATCATCCCCAAAACCAGCAGGCTCGCGCCGATTTTCTTTTCTGGATTAAACATGGTTTTTCTCCTCAGTTCTCTGATTAATTTTCTGTTTGTTGACAGGTTGCCGGCTGCGGCAGCCAGTACCACAGCGCGCCGTCGCACCAGTAGTTTTCCGCGTCGGCCAGACCTGTGGCGCAGCCGATTGCGCAATATTTGCCGGAACAGTCTTCCAACGTGCAGATGGCACCTTCCGGACATTTGTCCAGCGTACATTTGTTGTCGCAGCATTCCTGACAGGTCTCAAACAGTTCAAGCGTACCGCTCTGACAGCTGGGCGAACCGATTTCGGGTCCGCAGTTGCAAACCAGATATCCGCGGCATTCGGCAGGTTCCCGTTTATATTTCAGGGTTCCGCAGCTGTCGCAGGGCTCGCCGTCGACTTCGTAGCCTTTTTCGGTGGCTTCTTCATAGGTATAGTCGTAACCGCTGCAGGGGTTGCATATGCAGTTGCCGTAGGATCCGTCATGGGGGCAAAGCGCATCGGGGTCGAGAATTTCGCCTTTGCTGCAATTTGTAACATAACCCGCGTCGGCACATGCTTTGGGGCGGTTTTCGCGGCAGGCGGCAAAATAGCTGCTGTCGTACGGGCAGAACTTGTCGGGATATCCGGGCGGCGTGCATGATGTCAGCGGATAGCCGATGGAAGCGCAGTCCGGCAGGGAAAATCCGTCATCGCTTTTGCTGAAGTCGGTATTGTCGCCGCATTCCCCGAAACCGATAAAACAAATGCTTGCGGTCTGATAAGAATTGTTTATGTCTGCAAAAAGAGGCGCAGGCGTTGTCGTGGGTGTGGATAGTGTGTTGAAATGTGCATTAACGGGTTGAGAGAGCGTCATGCTCTTTTCCGCTGCCCGAACTGCCGCATCGGTTCGGACAAACATTCCGCCAATCAAAGCGGCAAATAAACAGAGACGACAATAAGACATGACACACCTCAAACAAGTTAACGAAAGACAGCGCCTGCAAGGGCAGAGGTGTGCAAAAACGTCGGCGATGACACAGCCTTGTCAGGCTGCCAAATCGCAGTTCACATCACACCTATCAATATTTATGATAATCTCTTTAAGAACAAAAGTCAACTATTCTTGACACGTAATTTATTTTTGTCTCAAGTATTATTGTTGGTAGGTTTTGACGGCTTCGTCGCGCTCAAACAGATAAAGCAAAATCCGCAGGGCTTCGCCGCGCGGCGTCGACAGCTTTTCATCCTGCGCCACAATCATCTGAGCGTCTTTGTTGGCGGTATAAAGCAAATGTTTGTGTTCATTCATGTCGGCAATGCGAAATTCGCAGAAACCCGACTGCCTGGTGCCGAGAATTTCACCGCCGCCGCGCAGTTCCAGATCTTTTTCGGCAATCAGAAAACCGTCTTCGGTTTCGCGCATGATGTTCAGCCTTTCCCGGGAAGTTTCGCTCAGCGGGTAGGCGTAAAGCAAAATGCAGGTCGAGGCCTGAAAGCCGCGTTTGATGCGGCCCCGCAGCTGGTGCAGCTGTGCCAGTCCGAAACGCTCGGCGTGTTCAATAACCATAACCGTGGCTTCGGGGACATTGACGCCGACTTCAATAACCGTCGTTGCAACCAGAACCTTGAGTTCGCCGGCCTTAAAACGCTCCATGACCGCGTCTTTTTCCTTTTCTTTCATTTTGCCGTGCACCAGTCCGACTTCGCCGCCGAAAATTTTTCGCAGCGTGTCAAAACGCTCGACGGCGGCGGCCAGATCAACTTTTTCCGATTCTTCCACCAGCGGACAGACCCAATAGGCACGGCAGCCCTGTTCGATTTTGCGCTTGAGCGCCGCGGCAACGTCCTGCAGTTTGGAAATCGGCAGTACCCGGGTATCTACCGGTTTGCGGCCTTTGGGCGGTTGGTCGATTTTGGAATATTCCATATCGCCGTAAGCGGTCAGCACCAGCGTCCGCGGAATCGGCGTCGCCGTCATGACCAGAATGTCAGGTTTGTTGCCCTTGTCCGAAAGCGCCAGACGCTGATGGACGCCGAAACGGTGCTGTTCGTCGACGACGACGCAGGCCAGGTCTTTAAAAGTGACGGCCTCCACGAACAGCGCGTGCGTACCGATAAGAATGTCAATTTTTCCGGCTTCAAGGTCTTCCAGAATTCTGGCGCGCGCTTTGCCTTTAATCCGCCCGGTCAGCAGCTCGGCGCGGATGCCGATTTCTTCACAAAGCGGCTGCATGGTTTCCAGATGCTGTTTGGCCAGAATTTCGGTCGGCGCCATAATTGCGGCCTGCGTGCCGCATTCAACCGCATTCAGCATGGACATCAGCGCTACGATGGTTTTGCCGCTGCCGACGTCGCCTTGCAAAAGCCTGAGCATGCGGTAGGGCGAAGCCTGGTCGGCAAAGATTTCCTTTAAAACCTTTTCCTGAGATTCTGTCAGTTCAAACGGCAGCTTTTCGAGAATTTTTTTACGCAGAAGCCCGTTGCCCCTGATTTCGCGTCCCTGCTGTTTTTTGACTTTTTCGCGAACCAGTGCCAGAGCCAGCTGGTTTGCCAGCATTTCGTCATAGGCCAGCCGCCGGCGCGCCGGCGCCGAAGGCAGAATGTCCGCATCCGATTGGGGATTGTGTACGGCGGCCAGCGCTTCGTTGAAAGCGGGCAGGCCTTCGGCCTGCCGGTAATGTTCGTCCAGCCATTCCGGCATTTTCGGAACCCGGGCCAGCGCCTGGCGGATGTATTTGTTTATCATTTTGTTGGTAATGCCGCCGGTCAGCGGATAAACGGCTTCGACGGTCTTAATCCGGTCCATCTCTTCCGGACGCCCGACATAGTCCGGGTGGCTCATCTGCAAACTGCCGTTAAAGCTTTCCAGCTTGCCGCTGATGACCCGCTCGCTGCCTTCGGGCAGATTGCGTTTCAGCGTTTCCGGATAAGCGTGAAAAAAGCTTAGGGTAATCTCTTCGCTGCCGTCGGTGCAGACGATTTTGTAGGGAAGTTTTTTGAGCTTGGGTTCAATATGCTCCAGCACTCTGATTTTTACCGTAACAATGGAACCGATGCGGGCGTTCGCAAGTCTGGGCGAATAACGCCGGTCGATAATCGAGGAGGGCAGATGCCACAACAGGTCGACGATTTTGTCGCCGGTCAGGTTGCGCACCAGTTTGGCGGTTTTTTCGCCGATGCCGTTCAGATTTTCGATTCCCGCAAACAGCGGATATAAAAGCGGCGGCCGCATGGTTTCTTAATTATTCCTCAAGAAAAAGGTTGCTATAATGCGCATATTGTATATATTTTATTTCAAATAGTAAATGATAAGATTGCCAAATGCACGCAGACATTGAACAACTTGCGGATTATACGTTTTCTGCGGTAGCCGAGGGGTATGACGCCTTTCTGCTCCGTGATTTGCTGCGCTCGTCCAAACAGGATATTCTCTACATTGTCAGCGACGGCCTCAGTCTGGAGCGTACGGCCGAGCTTTTGAAAAACGTGGCGCCTGATGTTGAGGTTCTTAAGTTTCCGGCCTGGGACACGGTCCCCTACGACCGCGTTTCGCCAAATGCCGGCATCGTCGCCGAGCGGGTGGCGGCTCTCGGTGCTCTGACCCTAAATCCGAACCCGAAGAAAAAACGGATTGTCGTTGCCAGTATTGGCGCCGTCGTCCAGAAACTCCCGCCGTCCAAAATTTTTCGTAATTCCATGCGCGAGATCAGGGTTGGCGGCAAGCTCGACTTCAACGATTTTGTACACTATGCCGTCGTCAACGGCTACAACCGGGTCGAACAGGTTATGGAACCCGGCGAATATGCCGTCCGCGGCGACATCCTCGACATCTTTCCGGTCGGCACGCCCGAGCCTCTGCGTATAGACCTTTTTGACGATGAAGTGGAAAAGATCCGCACTTTTGACGCGTTCAGCCAGCGCACGACCGGTGAACTGAAAAGTTATGGTTTTCAGGTGGTCGGCGAAGTGGTGCTCGATAATAATACCGTCAAGAATTTTCGCGCCGCTTATCGCGAGGCTTTCGGTGCCGCAGCGCAAAGAGACGAGCTTTATGAGGCGATTTCCGCCTCGCGCAAATATATGGGCATGGAAAACTGGCTGCCGTTTTTCTATGAGGAGCCGCTGCCGAGCCTGTTTGATTATCTGCCGGCTGCTCATGTCGTGCTTGACCGCAGCGTCGACGACGCTCTGCTGGCCAAGGAAGACGGCATAATGGACTATTATCTGGCCAGGCAGGAGGCGCTGGGCATAAAGTCGGCCAGCGAAGTCGACACTTATCGCCCGGTCAAGCCGGAGCTGATGTTTCTGACCGCGCGCGAATTTTCGGCTAAGGTTAAGGCCCGCCGGGCACTCCGGTTTACGTCCATGAGTTTTCCCGGAGGCGAAGGGGTTATAAACGCCGGCGTCATTCCCGGCCGCAGTTTTTCGCATGCCAAAAACGTCAATGCCGCGCAGGTTTATGCCGAACTTAAGGATTATTTGTCCGAAAACGCCAAATTGGCGCGCATCGTCTGCTGCTATTCCGCCGGTTCGCGCGAACGCCTGTTTACGCTGATGAGCGAATACGGCATTAAGGATATGGGCTTTGCCGATGATTGGGACGATGCCCTGAAAAAAGCCGCTCACAAGAAAATCGCCCTGCTGGTCATGAACCTGCCGCACGGCTTCCGCGGCGACGGCCTGTGCCTGGTTTCGGAGCAGGATATTCTCGGCGAGCGGCAGAACCGCAAAAGTGCCAAAAAAGTTACTTCCAAAGACTTTATTGCCGATGTTTCGTCCCTGTCGGTCGGCGAACTGGTTGTGCACATCGAACACGGTATCGGCAGGTTTCTGGGGCTGGAGAACATTACCGCAGGCGGCGCGCCGCACGATTGCCTGAAAATTTTGTATGCCGGCGATGCCAAACTGTTCGTGCCGGTTGAGAATATCGACGTCATTTCGCGCTACGGTATGGAAGACGACAACATTCAGCTCGATACGCTGGGCGGGCTGGCATGGCAGGCCAAAAAGGCCAAGGTTAAGGAGAAAATCCGCGATATTGCCGAAAAGCTGATTAAAATCGCCGCCGAACGCCACTTGAAAGTAGCCGACAGCTTTGTGCCGCCGCAGGGTTTGTACGACGAGTTCTGCGCCCGTTTCCCTTTCAATGAAACCGACGATCAGTTAAATGCGATTACCGACGTTTTAAAAGACCTGAATCAGGGTTCGCCGATGGACCGGCTGGTTTGCGGCGACGTCGGCTTCGGCAAGACCGAGGTTGCTTTGCGCGCGGCTTTTGCCGTGGCAATGTCCGGCGCTCAGGTGGCGCTGATTGTGCCGACCACATTGCTCGCGCGTCAGCATTATTACAATTTCAAAAAACGCATGGAAGGTTTTCCGGTACGGGTCAGAATGCTTTCCCGCCTGGTTACGCCCAAAGAGGCCGCCGAAACCAAAAAGGGATTGGAAGACGGTTCCGTGGAAATAGTCATCGGCACCCATGCGCTGCTGTCCAAAGACATTAAGTTCTGCAATCTCGGTTTGCTGATTATCGACGAAGAACAGCATTTCGGCGTTGCGCATAAGGAAAAGCTCAAGGCATTGAAGTCGAATGTTCATGTCCTGACGCTGACCGCCACGCCGATACCGCGCACGCTGCAAATGTCGCTGACCGGGGTCAAGCAGCTGAGTATTATCGCTACGCCGCCGGTTGACCGTCTGGCGGCCCGAACCTTTGTTATGCCGTTTGACAAGGTAATGATAAAAGAGGCCATTTACCGCGAAAAATTCCGCAACGGCCAGGTATTTTTCGTCTGTCCGCGCGTTTCCGACATTTTCGGTATGGAAAAGGAACTGCGCGCGCTGGTGCCGGACATCAGGATTCTGGTCGCACACGGGCAAATGCCGGTCAAACAGCTGGAAGACGTGATGAACGACTTTGCCGATGGCAAAGCCGATATGCTGCTTTCAACCACGATTATCGAATCCGGTATCGATATGCCGACGGTCAATACCATGATAGTCCACCGTTCCGACATGTTCGGACTGGCACAGCTGTATCAGCTCAAGGGACGGGTAGGGCGCTCGAAAGTCCGCGGTTATTGCTATTTTACGGTGCCGAAGCAAAAGGAACTTAAGCCGGTAGCCGAGCGTCGGCTGAACATTCTGCAGGCGCTGGATACGCTGGGCGCCGGTTTTTCGCTGGCCAGCCACGATATGGATATCCGGGGTTCAGGAAATATCCTCGGCGAAGAACAGTCCGGACATATCAAAGACGTCGGCATCGCGTTGTATCAGCATATGCTGGAAGAGGAAATTATGCGGCAGAAGAGCGGTGAACGGCAGCGCCGGGAAGACGAACCGGCCGATTGGGCACCGCAGATTACTACCGGTATTCCGATTATGATTCCCGAAACCTATGTCCGCGATTTGGGTGTGCGGCTGGGATTGTATAAACGTATCGGCGAAATCAGGGACAAAGCCGGCATTTTGGACATGCGCGAAGAGCTGACCGACCGTTTCGGCAAACTTCCCGAAGAAGTGGACAACCTGCTCAAAACCGTTGAGATCAAACAGCTTTGCCGTGAAGCAAATGTCGAAAAAATCGACGCCGGCGCCAAGGGTATTCTGATAACTTTCCATAACAACGTTTTCAAAGCGCCGGATAAACTGATTAACTGGGTTTCCAGACAGTTTGGCGTCATCAAAATCCGTCCGGATCAGAAGCTGTTTGTCGAACGCGATTTGCAAAGTTATGCCGTCAGGGTCGAAACGATTAAAACCTATGTCGGCAAACTGGTCGAGATGGTCAAAGGAGATTAGATGAGCGAAAACAGCTGCAGTCTCGATTTTTATAATATGCTGGTTCATATTGTTTTCAAAAACCGGGTTTCCGAAGAAAATGTCGCCGTCAAGAACGCCTGGGAAAAAAACGGCACGCTGTTTTTCGACCTGTATTTTTACCGCGCGAAAAGGGGCAAACTGTTAGACGCTGCGCTGGTACGCGATTTGTATGATCTCAATACCGAAAAATATTATTACTCCGCACAAAATTTCTATCAGGATTTTCTGCAGTCGCGGCGTCTTGCCGCCGAACAGGCCGAGGAGATAAAAAAGCCGGCGCCGGTCGTTATTGACGTCAAACAGCTTGAAGCGGTCCGAGACGACTTGATAATTCTGATTTTTCTGGCCAAATGCAACGCGAATTTTACCGACATAAAAACCCGAGCCATTCGCGAATATATTACCCGTGTCCGTCCTCAGTCTCAGGCTTTGAGCGAGCAGTACGTAAACTCGTATCTCAAAAGCCTGAATCCCGATGAAGAGGATTTTTACCGTTCGTTGAACAATCTGAAGGCCAAAACCCCGGAAGAGGCCGCCGCATTGGCTGTTGACGCTTTCAAGGTCAGCGCGGCCGATGGCGCAGTCTTGTATAACGAAAGGCTTTATCTGGCCGAATTGTTGCAAACGCTGCGCGAATACGGTTTGGAACCTGACGTCGGTTTCTGATTGAATTAGCAAAAGCTTATAATTTTCCGGGCTTTGTTTTGCGGAGGTTTACGCCGGGTTTTTTATAAAAAAGTTGCTTTTATGCCGTTTTGAGCTTATACTTATATTGGTGTATGAAACAGATAGGTGTGGTGTGTGTGTATGTGTGTGAACAGAAGCACTTTCTGTTAAGCCGAAGCATCTGCCGCAAGGCAGATGCTTTTAAACTGTTTCTTTTCTGTCATATTTGGGTTTCTTTTTCCTTATAGTCATGTTCGGACTCTTTTTTTATTACTGTCATATTCGGGCTCTTTTTTACTACAGTCACCCTCGGGCTTGACCCGGGGGTCTCTTCTCTGTCATCCTCGGGCGCTTTCTTTTTTATTGTCATCCTCGGGCGCAACGCGTCCCGGGGATCTCCCTTACAGATTCCCGTGTGTAAATTCCCAACTGCGTTGGGCCCCTTTCGTCCCGTAAGCCTCGAACTTCGCTTATAGCTCGTTCTCGCCAACTATCGACTCCAAGCACGGGAATGACAAATAAAGAACTGTCATTGCCGATATTGTTTTCTTTCTGTTATTGTCGGGCTTGTTTTTCTTGCTGTCATTGTCGGACTTGATCCGACAATCTAATTATAGGAGGCCCCTAAAACTCCAGAACTGGCCGAACGGAGTAGACATTGGTCTTATGGTTGCCGCCGTCCAAACTGTAACTGAAGTCAAAGTGAGAGGTCCACGCGATGTTGTAGGAGTGCTCCGACGAAGACCAGTTACAACAGCTCGGATAAGAAACACCTCCTACCTTTGAGATCGCTGTTTGTATAGCGTCCTGATTATTATAGATGTTGGTCATGATACCGGCCGCCGGCAGACACCATTTGCCGGCGGTATCCGCCGTCGGGGCATATTTCCGTGCCGCCCAGGCGGCCGGATAAGTACTGGCATTACCCGCCGCAACAATCTTGTCCGTATTGCCGCAGCTGTCATAGTCTGTTGATGCGGAACTACTGGACGTATAGTTCGGTAAGCTTGAAATATCTGTGCCGTAACCGCCCCAGGTCATGGTCGTTGAGTTGCTGCTGTTTTTATTGCCGTTCGCATCAATCGGCCACGGCGCCATTATCTGGCCGCCGACACCGTTATCGTTGACATGAACCACAATACCCAAAACCGTTTTGCCGGTTGTATAAGCGGCCGGCACCGAACAGGTGCCGTCGCTGTAATAAATCCAGCCGATATTGCATTTAGGACGTGGATTGGGACAATAGTAACTATTGCCGTTAGGGCATTTGATCGCGCCTTTTTCACATTCTGCTTCCGTATATTTATATCCGAGCGCCGCGCATTCCGGAGTTGCCGTACAGGTCACTGCCCGGGCGTCAAAGGAGAACAAAGCCGTCGTTAACATTAAAAATATTTTTCTCATTATTTTTCTCCTTCCTAAAACTCCAGAACCGGGTAAACGTATAGATAGTCGTTGCTCTTAGGGAGGAGGTTCAAACCGTAACTGGAGCCTAGGCTAGAGTACCACGCGCTGGCGCTGCTATACTCCGACGAAGACCACGTACAACAACTCGGATAGGAAACACCTCCTGCTTTCGAAATTGCATTCTGAATAGCACTTTGGTTATTATAGATGTTGGTCATAATACCGGCCGCTGGCAGGCACCACTTACCCTTGGTAGCCTCTGTCGGGGCATATTTCCGTGCCGCCCAGGCGGCCGGGTAAGTGCTGGTATTACCCTGTGCAACAATCTTATCCGTGTTGCCACAGCTGTCGTAGTCCTTCATTGCTGTTTCTCGAGACGTATAATTCGGCAAACTTGAAATATCCGTGCCGTAATCGCTCCAGATCATACTCACATTACTACTGCTCTTATTGCCGTTCGCATCAATCGGCCACGGCGCCATTATCTGGCCGCCGACACCGTTATCGTTGACATGAACCACAATACCCAAAACCGTTTTGCCGGTTGTATAAGCGGCCGGCACCGAACAGGTGCCGTCGCTGTAATAAATCCAGCCGATTGCGCATGAAGCGCGGTCGGCCACGCATTTCCCATCTGCCCAATGATATCCGGTGTCACAGCCGCAGGCGGCATAGTAATTGCCGCATTTGTCGGTTCCTGCCGTTTCATTATCGCCGTTACAGGTGTACTTATAGGATTTGCTGCATTCACAAAAGACCAAACCGGTGTTCCACGGACATTTAACCGAACCGTCCGGACATTCGTCTGCCGTACGGGTATAACCCAAATCCGTACAGCTTGGCGCGTCCACGCATTCTTCCGTCGCCGCCCGGGTGTCAAAGGAGAACAAAGCAGTTGTCATTAATAGAAATACCTTTTTCATCTTTTTCTCCTCTCTAAAATCCGATTACCGGACGGGCGAAATAATATCCGTATCCACAGGAAGATGGGATATAGCTATCTGCATCATATTTTTTAGACCAACTGACAGTTGTCGTATAATACCACTGAGCATAGGCATCGGCTTCGGTCGAAGACCAATATCCGCAACTGCCGGAAACAGATGATTCCGCATTGTATAAAGTCGTTTTTCCAAGCTTTGTCAACATATCGTTAACAATTGCCTTGTTCTCAATCAGCCTGCTCAGTTCATACATGCTGGGAAGCCACCAGTCGCCGGCATTGGTTCCGGCTGTCGTGTAATCATAACAATATTCGGCCGCCGGAAATGATTTTCCGGAACTTTGGGCAAAATCAATAATGACCGCTGTATTTGTTTTGCCATCTATATCACAGAGCAGAACTCCCGAAGAGTCATAGATTCCCCAGCCGCCTGCCGATGAACCGCATGTTGCCAGTCCGGTTACGTGCGTATTGTAGCCGCCGGAAGCCAGATAGCCGGATTGGGTCAGAGCCGTTGCCAGACGGTTTTCCTGATCAAAGACAACGCCGATGGGCGTTTTTCCCGAAATTACTTCGGCAGAGGTTGTCATGTCTGAATATAAGATGTATCCGACTTTGGGAACGTTCGGGCAGAAGACCGTATCGCCGTAGGGACATTTAAGATAGCCGTCCGGGCATTGGTCAGCGGTTTTGGTGTAACCCAACGCGCCGCAGTCGGTTACCGGCTGTGTGCACCAGTCTGTATAATTAACGGCACAACCAATTATACAGTATTTATTGGAGCATGTTTCCAGTTCGCAGAGATAACCTGCAGGACAAGATGTTTGTGAACATCTGTTTTCGCAACAGGGTTTGCAGACCTGATATTTTGTAG
>OMDZ01001368.1_pt1 | contig 11828 bp, 13 predicted proteins | sample 1673641 | NCBI WGS metagenome assembly OMDZ01 (sample SAMEA103958117, study PRJEB25191) | human gut metagenome | biome: human-associated habitat [ENVO:00009003]; feature: intestine environment [ENVO:2100002]; material: feces | place: Germany | collected 2013/2015
CATCGCAGCGCGATGACCTTCAGACGCTTATCCCGCGTCCAACCATCCCGTTTCAGATAGTCCTCCAGCTCCAGCGTGCCTTCCACACTGATCAGCGCGCCGCGGCACAAGCCTCTTTTGGCGAACTGTGAGGCAATAGCCCCAAAGGCAACGACCTGATAATACTGCGTTCTTGCGTAAGCCCCCTTACCGGTACGCTCCGCAAGGTCGAACCGTAGATAGGGCCGATTATTGGCGCTGATCTTCAGTTCAATATCATCCGATACAATACGGCCAACGACGGATATGTTTGCCATTACACTCCTTTCTGCCTTACGGCTTAAATATCTATAATAAAAAGTGCCGGCATACAGCATCAGCAATAAGCCAAAGCTGTCATGTCGGCACTAAATTACAATCTTAACAAACGTGTGCGATCCGAAAGGTATTCGGAAACCCTGAATAGGCGATGCACAAAGAACAATTACAAGTGTATTGTAGCACTATATATTGCGATTGTCAAGAGTCGCAATTCTATATATAGATATTTATTGAAACACACGCGAATCAATGATGTGCTGCAGCGCAGTGATTGCGGTGGAATATGACACGTCTTCAAAAAGGAGTGCGGATGTAATCTGCTCATAGTCACTCCTATATGCATCGGAGTCAACGATCTGCCGAAGGAGATTATTCATATCCACCCCCTCTTGTGCAGACAGGCAGACCTTGTGCGAGCGGCGTTCCAGAATGACCTCACTGGCTAATTGTCGCAGAGTATCATCAATCGTGACGATCATACTCAACTTATATATGTCATAAATGTGCCGCGAATGCTCTGTGATCGATCCATTGAGGTAGTAGTCTGCAAGTGCAAACAGCTTATCCAGCAAGGTACGCTCCGCTGCCTGCACATTGATTGAAAAAGGTTGCAGATTGTATTCGCGGATAATATCTTCTCTGCCGGTATCTTTCAGGAAATCATAAATGAAACTGGATGCGTCCATGGGATGATTCGGGAATGCGCGCATGGAAACAACGGTTTCAACGATAAGCTGCTGCTTCAAATACGTTGCCCCTTGCAATGCAGGGTAATTGATCACATAGCGATTATAGTCGCGCCGGCTGCGAATTTCTTCAGCATTGCTCAGGGATAATCCCAAGTCATCAACTACCGCCAAAATATTTCGCTTGAGTGCTTTACGCTGCCCTTCACTGGGACGGTCTTCAACATTCAAATCAATGTCCTCAGAAAAGCGCTGGATCAGCTTATAGCATTTTGAGAGTGAAGTTCCGCCCTTGAACACCATGTCTGGCTGATAGGAAGTCATCCTCCTTAAAAACTCCGTGACATAGTAGTCTTTTTCAATGATGCTGGCCGCAATCCCTGTCGCATCTGCCGTTCGTAGTATAGCTTGCTCGAACAATTCTCTATTACTGTGTAACATGATAGATGATCTCACTTTCCACCAGAGTGCGCATAGCCTTATCAGGAAACGCAGGTGCGTATTCTGTGATGTCGCGTCTCGTAATGCCGTTTTTTGTGATAAACTCTATGGTCAGTTTCTTCCTCCCTTCGGAGAAATAAGGTGCCGGCATTTCATTCATAAGCTCCAGGAAGCTCAACACAGCAGCATTTTTTGCCGTGACCTTACTTCTGGCTCTGCGTAGAATAACACGCTGCTTCCCGATAGCTAACTCACGGGAACGTGTCTTTTCGTTGTTGGTACAGACTTCAATGGTATTGGGCATTTGCGTTGACAGCCCCAGTTGGTTTAAGAAAGCTGCACCGGAATAGTAGCCGTAACAGCCAGAACTATCCTTTACATATTTTTTCTCGATTACTTTGCGGGGGTCGAGCAGACTGGTGCCAAATGCTGTCTCAGTGGGAATATAATAAATACCGCGGTCAAAACGCACCAGCCTACCAGTTCTACACAATTCGTTCAGTTCTTTGAAGAGCCACGGGCGTGAATAGCCCCTGCAGTCAATCTCATCAAGTAAGATCGGCTCGTTACAGCCGAAATTCGTTGTGAGTCTATCTAAAAGCGTCATATCACAGCCTCCTTCTAATCATAGTATGCTTTTCTTGATTTGAATTATACTATAATCAACGCACTGTGTCAACATTGCTATAATCCGACGCCGCCTCAAGCCCAAGAAAGCCATCGGTCGGGAGAGATTCGTCTATGAAGCTGCTGCCAGTCTGTACCTGTGCAGGAGATTTATGTGCAGAGGATTTGAAATAGAAACGATATCGGCGGCCAACCTCTATCTTGTCCTGCCTAGGCAGTACAAGTGTCCTTTCACGCTCCTGACTGTCTATGATCCGGACATTGCGGTACTTGCGGAGCGGCGTCTGTGTGATGGCAATGCAGATGCCATCAATGTCCGTGTAGTGCCCGGTGATAATTAGGCGGTAGAGTTCTGCCGTTTTAAAAGCAAGTCCTATGTCGAGGATGCCGCTGAGCAGAGCTGTAACGGTATCGAGGGAAAAGAAAATGGCTGCCAGCCCTACAAGGAAGAAAGCCGCCCCTGCCAACGCGGTGAGGAGCAGCTTTCTTCTCAGAGGCAGCGGTGCTGTCCTGAGCTTGTCCATCATGACAGCCTCTCAAAGATGATCTGACGGCGCAGATAGAGGTTTGCCACAGCCTGCAGCACGGGGCGGCAGCAGACGAAGGGCTTGACCATATCCGCGATATTGTCGCTGGTGGTGGTATCGTCTGCATACAGGGCGTCCATCAGCTGCGAATCAGAGTGGATCGTATGGATGTCATACTCCACACACTTGATCAGTTCTGCCGTGGATAAGAGTGCCTGACGGGACAGACGATAAACCCGCCGTTCGTTTGCGCTGCGCCGGTCCTTGCGAAACAGCTTCCTGGTAACCGCAAAAGGGACATGGCCGAAAACCGTCAGCTTGATAAACGAGATCAGCCGCAGCAGCAGACTGTCTGAGATCGGCACCACGTAAAGCCCTGACAACAGAGCATACAGTGCATCCTCATCGGTTTCGCCGCAGCCCTCCACCACCAGTCCGCGCTGCATCAGTCGGCGCATACAGTCGGAGATACTGCGCTGGGGTCTGATGCCGCTGGCTTTCAGCTTGGCGGAATAAGCATCCCCAAGGGATCCGGCGTCCATGATCTGCCAGTTCAGCGCAGCCCAAAGGATCATCTCCTGGATGTCCAATGCATATTCCCGGTTGTTGATGATGACCATAGGGCAGGTCATATCGCCCATGCGGCCTTTGCGCTCGAATCGGCCGACGGCCGTATAGTATTTCTGCATGAATTTCACCTCACATATTTCACGAAGCCTTGGAGCTTTTCTTCAACGGCTCATATTCAAGGCTATTCAAAAACTCCGCATTGTTCCTCAGCCGCTCAGCGGCTCTATGTACGGCCGCGCCCAAATAGTTGGCCTTGATCCCATAATAGGCAGCAATGTCCGTATTGCTCAGGCCGATAAATTTCAGCTGCATCGCCTCGATACCCAGCCGTGCGACACCGTTGTATTGCTGCTTCGCGCTTTCCAGAAGCGATAACGCATCTACCTCAGCCAGCTGCTCCTGAAGACTGCGGATACCGGAGGCCATGGCACGGTGACCGTCAGCCTCCGTGTCAAGGATCTCCGATACAGGAAAGTTGCGCCGCTCCTTGCTGTGCTGCAGCCGGCAATAGGTACGCAGACCGTTCTCAACGACCCTCTGAGCATAGGTAGAAAAGCTGGCGCCGCCGTCCGGGTCATACGTCACTGCGGCCTTGCAAAGCCAAATGCAGCCCTCTTGAAACAAATCGTCATAGCCGAAACCATAGCGCTGCTCATTGACCTGAATGCTGGTACGGATGACCCAGCGTACCACGTCCATATTCGCCTCTACCATACTGCGCTGGGCATCAGTAAGGGCAATATCCCTATTCTTCATCGTCAGATTCACCTCTCTTTCTCTGTGGCTTTAGGCGTGCTCTCTATGCGACCTCTGCGCTGTGGATACGAAACTTATCGCAGGCGCAGATCAAACGATCACACATGTACGCGCCGAATTGTGCGATATGCGCCTGTTCCTCGTGCAGACCGAACTCTGTCTGCATCCATTGATACGCCTCTTTCTTGGTCATCAAGCCGGAACGCCACAGGCGGTCAAATGCCCGGTGTGCCTGGATACGCTTATGCCGAAGCTCCCCGTCAGCCAGAGAGCCCATGGGCTGCCGTGTGGTGCGATGGGCAGCCACATAGCTGTTGCAGGCGGGATAGCGGTCACAAACATACAGATAGCTTCCTGCACTACGACTGTTGCCATATACAAAGCTGGCAGGATGCAAGGTAGCCTTAGCTCCGCAGTTGGGGCAATGGATATTGACTCTTTTCAGAATGTTCACCTCCTTCTTTCGGCTTGTGTGCGTTCATTGTTGGCAGCTCTCCCACAATTGGGATAGACTGCACCGTTTCGGGTCTTCTACGTTCCAGACAAGCCAGCTGGTGTAGAAGCGTTGGAATCCCTCCAGCGTCATAATGCCGATGCAATCATATTTATCCACAGTCTCACCGGACAGTTCCTCGAATACCGCCACAGGGATGATTGACGGCACGGCATTGTGATTTACAGACAGGAGAAACCCGGAGCATCCGTCACAACGGTGGCAATCAACGAAGAAGCTGTTGCGCCAGTTACAGCAGGTTGCCTGTAAAAATCGGTAAAAACGCTTGTCCATAAAATTCCCTCTACTATCATTATCCGTAAAACGAAATCAAAAGTGCGCCACTTTTTGAAAAAATTTTCAAATTTCTCTGCGGCCACGGGGTCGGAGGCGTCTGGAGACGATAATTGCCACGGCAGCTGCCGCAGCTAAAATGATACAAATTGCTTTTTTCATTGTGCATTTCTCCTTAATTTTCAGTTCGTTCACAGTAGACCATAAACCGCTGCCGCCCGCCGCCGGCGTGGGGGTGGCAGGTCAGCCGCGTCGCAGTTCTTGTCAACTTTCAGGCTTCTTTACCTCACAGGAGCGGTGGTTTTAATTGCCGCCCGCTGAAATGTTACCGGGTTTATCTGGAAACATTTCAGCAGAGCTATTGATTTTTATCTCACGGTGCCGTATACTATCCATTGAAATGTAGCATGATAATACCAGCAAGTTTTCAATGGAGGTTGGGCTATGGAAATAAAACGAGATCGCTATTTGAAGAAAATCATCTCCTTTATGTGGGATGGTCAGGTGAAGGTGATTACCGGCATCCGCAGATGCGGCAAGTCCTATCTGCTTCGCAATCTGTTCAAGAGTTACCTTCTCGGTGAGGGTGTTGCCGAAGATCATATTCTGTCCTTTGAGTTGGACTTGACCCGTGATATTCGCTATCGCAATCCGCTGGAGCTTGCGGCTCATGTCCGGGAGATCGTAGAACACAGTACAGACCAATATTATCTCTTTGTAGACGAGATTCAGATGTCCGACGAGGTTCCGAATCCCTATAATCCAGATGGCAAGAAGGTTACCTTCTACGACGCGCTCAACGATTTGAATTCCTTGCCCAACTTAGACATTTATGTGACCGGAAGCAACTCCAAAATGCTGTCCTCTGATATACTGACCGAGTTCCGGGGGCGGAGCGATGATATCCGTGTACATCCGCTTTCCTTTGCCGAATACTACTCGGCTGTTGGCGGCGATAAGCAGGATGCCTTTGAGGACTATGCCTTCTACGGCGGTATGCCGCTGATCCTGTCCCGTCCCACGGATGCCGCGAAAATGGCTTATCTGAAATCGCTGTTTTCTGAGGTCTATCTGAAGGACATTGTAGAGCGGAAGAAGATCAAGCGTGAGGATGTGCTGTCCGCGATTCTTGATCTGCTGTGTTCGTCTATCGGCTCTCTGACCAACCCAACGAAGGTTGCTGCCGCCATCAACACAGTGCAGAAGCGTAGCGGTGAAAATGTCGTTGCCTTGAACACCGTGAAAGCCTATATGGATCACTTATCGGATTCCTTCCTCTTTACCGAATGCAAGCGCTGGGATGTGAAGGGCAAGAGCTATTTTGACTATCCCAACAAATGCTACTGTGAGGACATTGGACTGAGAAATGCCCGTATCGGCTTCCGCCAGCAGGAAATGACGTACATCATGGAGAACATCATTTTCAATGAGTTGATGATCCGTGAATGCGCCGTTGACATCGGCATTGTCTACGGCAACGAGAAAAATACCAAAGGAAAGGTCGTGCCGGTCGCGCGGGAAATCGACTTCATTGCAACCTCCGGTGGCAAGAAGACCTATATCCAGTCTGCCTACGCATTGGGAACAGCGGAAAAGGCGATCACCGAGAATAAGCCTTTCACGCTGACCGGTGATTCCTTCCCGAAGATCATTGTCCGTCATGACATCCGTAAGCGTTGGTATGATGAGGGCGGCATTCTCAATATTGGCGTCATTGACTTCCTGCTGGATGACACGCTTGTCTGAATCCTCTCAAAATAAAACTGCTCACCGTGATTGGCTCATGGTGGGCAGTTTTTCGCAGTACACCACATACCTCTCCCGCCCACCGCTGGCGTAAGGATGGCAGGTCAGCAAAGTCAGCAGGTCGCGGTTTGACTGAATTTTAATTTTCTCCACCTCCTGGGGCTGGATGATCTGGATGTCCGTTACGGTATAGGTCAGCGTTTCCCATAGATTCGTCAGCTGCACGGTATCGCCCACCTGCAGGCGATCGATGTGGCGGAAGTAATCCGCACCGCGCCAGCCTCGGTGGCCTGCAATGACGCAGTTGGTGTTATCGCCGCCAATGGGCGCTGACGTGCTGCCCAGCACCGCCGCGCCGAGGGCAAGATGTTCATCCGATGCGCCCAAGTAGACCGGCATGGTCAACTCCATGGCCGAGATCTCCAGCACGCCGATGATCTCGTCCTCGATGCCGTAGGCGGCAAGGTCAACGGCAGGCTCCTCGCAGGCTTCCAAGCTGGTCAAATCGTGCTGTTTCTCCGCATAAAGCTGGCGGTTATATGCCTGTAAGGCTGCCAGCAGCTCGGGATACGGGTTTAGCTTTTTACGCATAGCGCTTTCTCCGTTTCACGATGAAGTACCCGCCGCCGACCACTGCCGCTGCGCCGAAGCTGATACCCAATCCCGTCAGATAGTGCCGCGTCCACGAGGAGGAAGCCGGTGTTGCAGTGATTTCTTCCACCGTTTCCGGCGTGTACGGCACACGGTGTCCCCTTACCAGCAGCCGATGGGTATTGACACCAAACGGCGTACAGGTCACCAGCGTTACCAAGTCTTTTCCGCCCTCGATTTGCAGCAAACCGGTGTCCGTGGGCAGCACAGTAGCGATATTGTCTACCTGATACGCCAATGTATCGCCCAGCACATGGATGTAAAATATGTCGCCCTCTGCAAGCTGGTCAATGTCCGAAAATAGCTTAGAGCTCGCCATGCCGCTGTGGGCGGATAACACCGCGTGAGTGCTTGCACCGCCCACTGGCAGGGACATGCCCACCACATGACCCACGGATTTTTCCAGCGTGTCGGCGCTCGTGCCGTGTTCCACTGGCAGATACACGCCGATTTTCGGAATGTCCACATAGCACATGACGCTGCCCACCGTGAGCTGCTGGGCATAGGCCAAGGGAGGGGCGGATGCCCCTCCCTCGGTAATGGTCGCCGCGCCGGACAGCATGGCGTTATACTGCTGCGCCGCCTGGCGCTGCCGCTCTAACTCGGCGGTATTCGTATCTTCAATGGCTGCGGTGTAGGCGGTTTCTATATCCGAGTGGTATTTTTCGCTCAGGAGTTCTCCCACCAGTGGGTAAAGTAGAAGCCCCAGCGCCACTGCGCCGCAAGCCGCCGCCAACAGCCAGCGCTTCACTGCTCGTTACGCTTGCGGAACTTCACCACGATGAACGCCGCCACGCCCAGCAGGGCCACGCCGCCGATGGTGAACATCCACGTGCCGTAGCCGCCGGTTTTGGGGAGGTCAAAACCGGGGTTGTTGATGACTGTCAGCGGCACGATGGCATTGCCCTCCGTCATGCTGATGTCCTTACCGTTGACGGTACCGGTGGCGGTCAGCAGCTTGGCACCGCACTGCTCACAAGCGCCGTTTTCCGAAGTCTTGATGACGATCTTGACCGCTTCCTTGAGGAGAATATAACCCTTATCCGTGGCAGTCTCGGTCAGGGAATAGGTGTCATCCTCCAACCCCTTCACCACCACATGACCCTGTGCGTTGGGAACAAAGGTGGTAGCGTCCGCTTTCTTAGCGGCGAAGCCCTTGGCGTAATACACGCCGTCCTTCTGCTCAGCAATCACATACACATCGTCGGTATCGTTGTGCAGCAGGAACTTCACGTTCTGCACCTTGCCGCCGTTGTCAGAAAACCGCTTGAGAACGTCGATACCGTAGGTATACACGTGGCAGCAATCCTTGAGGGTATCAAAGTAGGTGTTGTTCGTTCTGCGCCACGTCAGCACGACCTCATTGGGGTTGTCGGTATCTCCCATCTTGGCATCGGCGGTCAGGGTGGCAGCGTAAGTAATACGCATGGTGCAGTCGCTATAACCGCGCTTCACGCTGTCGGTATGCACGGTGGCCGCCTCGTTGATCTCCGCCAGGCCAGCCTCAGTCATCCGGATGGTCATAATGTTCTGTGCATCATCATAGGCAACGGTGAACTTGCCGGAATTTTCATCCCAGGTGGTGATCTTGTCAGTGCAGCCAGCGTCCTTAAAGAACTCAATGACCACATCGTTCTTGTTGTAGCGAATGCCCCTGCTCAGTGTGTCCACATAGGTGTACTCGCTCAGAGCCGATGCCTTGGAGGTGATGGTGGGCAGGGTGCTGATGATCTGGTAGTCCACGGTATCTCCCACGGAGGCGGTAGCGGTATGCTCAAAGCCATCGGTGATATCGGTCAGGCTGCCAGTGTTCTTGCCGGTGGAGTTTTTGTTTTCGCGGACGGTCTTTTCGAGGGTGGGATTGCCGGTCTGGTTCTTGGGATAGACGGTCACATCGTAGTTCCATGCCGCATCGTCAATGGTGGTCATGGGCAAGGACACGAAGAAAGGATTGCAGGTGGAGGTCACGTTTTCGGGGACGCGAGTCTCCACGACGAGATATAACCCCTGCTCCATGTCGGATGCAGAAGTGTGGCCGGTGGCATCCGTCTCGGTCATAGCCACGCCGCCTTTCTTCACGGCAGTTTCCAGCGCATTCTTCACGGTGGTGGCATTGGCAGCCAGCGCGGTGGCCAGCTTGTTGTTGAGCATATCGCTGGTGAAGTAGTTGACGCCGCTCTCGGTCTTGTGAGCGTCCGCAGCGGTCAGACCGATGGCAGACAGTACGGCATTGGAGCGTTCAGAGCTGTCGAAGCCATACAGCACACCCACCTGCCGCTGGCCGTCCACCAGTTCATTGTTCATGGTGATGTCGGCCACGTGGAGGTAAGTAAACTCCACACCTTGGATGGCGTACTTGCTCAGCTTGTCGATAACCGCGTCGTCATGCAGGCCGGTGGAAACGTAGGCCTCCGCGTCCCACGCGCCGTCATTGCCGGCCTTGGTGATGTCGTATTTGTAGATGCTCAGGGACGTTTTTTTGCTGGTGTCAATGGTCGGCTCGGCAAATGCCGTGGTGATGAGGCTCAGAGCCATGATAGCGACCAAGAGCATGGCCCATACGCGATGGATCTTTTTCATTTGGTTGTCTCCTTTTTGATGTTAGATTTTTTGCAAAAATAAACACCCATGCAAAGCATGAGTGCTGCAAGCAGAATATAGGTTGTAAATCCCGTGCCGCCCGTGAAGGGCAGGACGAATCCCGCATTGTTGCAGGCAGTGATGGTAACATCTCGGTTGCTGCTGTCCAACACCCTGGTGAACAGCGGCGCGGTCAACAGAGCATACCCCGCGGGAGCTTTGGTTTCCGTTACACGGTACTGTGCGCCAACCTTGAGGTCGCTCCATTTGGCAATACCGGTCTTATCGGTGGTAATCCGACTGACCTCCGTCCATGTCTTGCCGTCTGTGGAAGTCTCCAGCAGCAGCTCCGCACCGGTGAGCGGGCTGCCGGTAACGTCCACCTTGCGGACGGTGATGATGCCCTTTTCCTCCACAATTTTGACCTTAAAATGAATGTACGCCCACACGGGGTCGGGCAGCGAGGTCAGCGCCGCACACGCCTGGTAGCCGCTGCCGTTGCTGGGCTCCAGCAGCACGGACTCCGTGCCCTCCACATCCAGCGAGTAGCCGTAGTCGCTGCTGATATAGCCGTTCAGCTGCGCCGCTGCGTCCTTTGTGGCCGTCACGGTCAGCACATTCCGCCGCTGTTTGACGGTCACACCGTTAATACCGGCACGAAAGGCGTACTGCGACAGCACACCATTGGTATCGGTGGCTGTACCCACATACTGACTGCCGTCCCACGTCAGCGTAATAGCGTTGGCGTCCGAAAGCTGGTTACGGTACTTCACCGCGAAGCTGGGGATCTTGCCGTGGTTCATAATACGGTCAATGATGATGTTGTACGCCACCGCCACATCATCTCCCGCGTAGTGGAACAGGTTGGCGCAGGTGGTGTCGTACAGCGTGTAGGGGTACACCGGGCTGCGGTAGCCGCACACGAACTCCCACACCACCGCCTGCGTCGCCAACTGCGCGCAGTCCGGGTGCATATTGAAGCCGTAATTGCCGCCGTAGCCGTAGGCCATGGCCAGCGTCACGGCATACCGCTGATTCCACGTCAAATCGCTCCACGATGTGGAGGAATACTGCAAATCGCCGCTGGCGGAGCGCACCTCCGGCTCCATGCAGTAGGCCGGGACAGTCTCCCCGGTGTCGTTCCGGGTGAAATACTTGAGCTTGTTGCTGGTGTACGGTCCCCACTGGGACACCGGCGTTTTGTCCTCGTGATAGCGATATTCGTTGCCGCTGCTGACGGTGCCCGTGACCGTGACGGCGTGGGCTGTCACAACGGACAATCCCATGACAGCCACCAGCAGACACACAAGTGTCAGCAGCTTAGGAATTGTTTTCTTCATGCTCGTCCTTTCCCCCAACGCAAAAGGCCGGCAGCTCACGCTGTCGGTCTTTCGGTCGGGTATTCAGTTGGTTTATCCGTACAGCACCACCACGATGTATTCGTCCGATGCCGCGTCGTAGCGGACGGTGCAGTTGAATCGCGCATACGCGCTGACCGTCTCTGCGCCGTCCATGGCGGCGAGGCAGGCGAAGGTGGCGTCCACATTGCCCCGCACGGCGGCGGTCAGTGCCGCCTGTCCGCCGTTCTCCGCCAGCCATGCCACGCTGTCCGCCGTGCCGGGGAAGTAGCTGGAGTTGGCGGCGGTCATACTGGTGTCGATGGTCACGCCGTACTGTGCCTTGGCGTACTCGTTGCCCACACGCACAGCCTCCTCGACGGAGTAGATGCCACCGGTGGCGGGAGGCGCAGAGGGCACTTCCTCTGCCGTCTGCGCCGGCACGGTGTCTAAGCCTGTATTGGGTGCAGGTTCGGGTGTCTGTGTGGGTGTGTCCGCTGTTGGCTGCTCGGCTAGCACAGTGATCGCGGGTTCCTCCAGCGGCGCAACAACGGGCGCGTGTTGCGACTGCGCGGGGATTTCTGATATGGTTGGTTCGACAGCTACTTCCGCTATTCCCGTCGGCACATCTTGTGTGTCAGTTGTGGGGATAGTCTCCTCCTGCACTATCGCGGGAACGGTGTCCACTTCCGGCGCAGCAGCCTGCCCGCAGCCTGTAAGCAGCAGGGCGATGCATAGAGTTAGCAGTACAAGTTTTTTCATAGTCGTGTTCTCCCTTCGGTTTTGGTAGCAAACACAACTACCACACAACCACAAACAA
>OMDZ01001374.1_pt1 | contig 11767 bp, 7 predicted proteins | sample 1673641 | NCBI WGS metagenome assembly OMDZ01 (sample SAMEA103958117, study PRJEB25191) | human gut metagenome | biome: human-associated habitat [ENVO:00009003]; feature: intestine environment [ENVO:2100002]; material: feces | place: Germany | collected 2013/2015
GCTGCCGGAGCGGTGCTTAAGCCGCAAGGCGGGAATTGTGCGGTGTTGCCCTAAAAAAGACGGCTGTTGCGGCGGCAAAAGGCGGCAACGGCCGTTTTTTGAAAGCCATCGGTATATAGTTCCTGAGTAAAGACAGGAGAGTATGGGAAAATGAAAACAACAACTTCGCACCTGAAAGAGATCGTCATGCAGGGTGTATTTACCGCCTGCGCGTGCATCTCCATTCTGGCCGTGGCGCTGATCTGCATCTTCTTATTTGCAAACGGCCTGCCCACCATTTTTGAGATCGGCTCCCTCAAGTTCCTGCTTGGCACCACCTGGAAACCCGGCAACAACCTGTACGGCATCCTGCCTATGATCCTGGGGAGCATCTATGTCACCGCAGGCGCGATCATTGTGGGGGTGCCCATTGGGCTGCTGACGGCCATCTATATGTCCCGCTTTGCATCGCCCCGTATCAACAAGGTGCTGTTGCCGGCGGTACAGCTGCTGGCCGGTATCCCCTCGGTCGTGTACGGCTTCTTCGGCATGATCGTTATGGTCCCGGCGGTGCAGGCTATGGTCAAATCGGACTTTTTCAAAACTGTGCTGCACGTGAAAAGCGGCAAGGGCATGAGCCTGTTTACCGCCAGCCTGCTGCTGGGCATCATGATTTTGCCCACCATCATCACGGTCAGCAAAACCAGCCTGGACGCTGTGCCCCAAAGCTATTACGAGGGCAGCCTGGCTCTGGGTGCTACCCATGAGCGCAGCGTGTTTTGCGCGGTGCTGCCCGCCGCCAAAAGCGGCGTAATGTCCGCTGTAATCCTGGGTGTTGGCCGCGCCATCGGCGAAACGATGGCCGTTGTGATGGTTGCCGGCAACCAGACCTGGATGCCCAAGGGCTTGTTCCAGGGGCTGCGCACGATGACCTCCAACATCGTCATCGAGATGGGTTACGCTGCAGACCTGCACCGCGAAGCGCTGATCGCAACCGGCGTTGTGTTGTTCGTTTTCATTCTGCTGATCAATCTCTGCTTTAGTCTGGTAAAGGGGGGCGAAAAGAATGGCTGATTTTGCTGCAACCGCCGGTAAAACCGATGATATGACCCACGCAAATGCGAAAATCGTTCCCCCCGCCCGCCACGAAAACCGCATGGCGGCCCGCGCGTATGCCCTTGTCATGCGCTGGCTGGTGCGGCTGGCGGCCCTGATTACCGTGGCGATCCTTGTGTTCCTGATCGGCTATATCCTGGTCAACGGTATTCCCAACCTCAAGCCGTCCCTGTTTGAGTGGACCTATAATTCCGACAACGTATCCCTGATGCCCGCGCTTATCAATACCATTCTGATGACGGCGTTCTCACTGGCCATTGCCACACCGCTGGGCATTTTTGCTGCAGTCTGGCTGGTGGAATACGCCAAACGCGGCAGCAAGCTGGTCAAGGTGGTGCGCATCACCACCGAAACGCTGCAGGGCATCCCCTCCATCGTATACGGTCTGTTCGGTATGCTGTTCTTTGTCATGCAGCTCAAATGGGGCTACAGCCTGATCGCCGGTGCCTTCACGCTGGCCATCATGGTGCTGCCGGTCATCATGCGCACCACCGAGGAAGCGCTACTTGCAGTGCCGGATTCTTACCGCGAGGGCAGCTTTGGCCTGGGGGCCGGCAAGCTGCGCACCGTATTCACCATTGTGCTGCCCAGCGCCATGCCGGGCATCCTGTCCGGCGTGATTTTGGCAACGGGCCGCATTGTAGGCGAAACCGCGGCCCTGATCTACACGGCCAGCACCGTTGCCGCCGTGCCCGCCAGCGTGTTCAGCTCCACCCGTACCCTTGCCACCCATATGTATCTGCTTTCCAGCGAGGGCCTGCATATCAATGAAACCTACGGCACTGCCGTGGTGCTGTTGATCCTGGTGCTGCTCGTCAACAGCCTGTCCAGCTTTATTGCCGGCCGCCTTGCCAAAAAGTAATGCCGAAAGGAACTGCATGATGAATAAATTCGAAGTTAAAAACATGGACCTGTATTACGGCAGCTTCCATGCACTGAAAAATATCAATATTGCCATCCCCGAAAAAGAGATTACGGCGTTCATCGGTCCTTCCGGCTGCGGCAAGTCTACTTTCCTGAAGAGCCTGAACCGTATGAACGACCTGGTGGAAGGCTGCCGCATTTCCGGCGATATTCTGCTGGACGGTGTGGATATCTATAAGGATAAGATGGATGTCAATGTGCTGCGCAAGCGGGTTGGCATGGTGTTCCAGAAGCCCAACCCCTTCCCGATGAGCATTTACGATAACATCGCCTACGGTCCCCGCACCCACGGTGTGCGCAGTAAGGCGCAGCTGGATGAAATTGTGGAAAAAAGCCTGCGCGGCGCTGCCATCTGGGACGAAGTGAAGGACCGCCTGAACAAAAGCGCGCTGGGCATGTCCGGCGGCCAGCAGCAGCGTTTGTGCATTGCCCGCGCCCTGGCGGTGGAGCCGGAAGTTCTGCTGATGGACGAACCGACCTCCGCCCTGGACCCCATCTCCACCTCCAAGGTGGAAGAGCTGGCTCTGGAATTAAAGGACCGCTACACCATCGTAATCGTGACCCATAACATGCAGCAGGCCGCCCGTATTTCAGATAAGACGGCGTTCTTCCTGCTGGGTGAGCTGGTGGAAATGGGCGATACGGAACGCCTGTTCTCCACCCCTGTGGACAAGCGCACGGAAGATTATATTTCCGGCCGTTTTGGTTGATCGGAGGAGCAATACCATGCCTAGTGTGCGTAAATCTTATGATGAAGAGCTTTTGCAGCTGGATACCTTGCTGGCCCGCATGGGTCACGAAGCCGGTGCCGCCATTGAAAGCGCACTGACTGCCCTGCGCAATGATGATATTGAACTGGCCCGCAGCGTGGTTGCGCGGGACAGCCAGATCGACGCAAGTGAACACGAGATCGAACACCGCTGCCTGCAGCTGCTGCTGCGCCAGCAGCCGGTGGCTTCGGATCTGCGCAAGGTCAGTACAGCCCTGAAAATGGTAACGGATGTGGAGCGCATCGGCGACCAGGCCAGCGATATTGCGGAGCTGGTGCTGCACCTGCACGCCAAATCCACCGATGCCGTGGGCGTGCTGGAAGATATCCTGAAAATGGGCGATGATGTGCTGAAGATGGTCAAACGCTCCATTGCCGCCTATGTGCAGGTGGACCTTGCCGCCGCCGCGGAAGTGATCGCCCATGATGATGTCATCGACGCCGCGTTCAGGCGCATCAGCAGCGAAATTGCCCAGTACATTGCCGCCTACCCCACCGAAGCAGAGACCGCGCTGGATCTGTTTATGGTGACCAAATATCTGGAACGCCTTGGTGACCACGCCGTGAACGTGGCCGAATGGGTCGAATTCTTAAAGACCGGCGTTCACAAATCCCGCAAGATCGTGTGATCTTGCCCGGCGGCGTGTGAGGCCGCTCCAAGGTGAACCTGAAGCCAACTGCTTGAGTTTTGAATTTTCAGGTACACCCAATAACATTGCCATTCTCTTTTTTATGTTTTCCTATACCGCACCAAAGGGCCAGCACTGCACGCTGGCCCTTTGGTGTTTTTATGTGTAGACTGCTGGGAATGAAACCTGGCAGAAAAGTGGAAGAAGCAATGCAGAGTGTGTTATACTGGAAAGGACAAATCGAAAACGGCTGCACAATATGAGCACTGCGATGAGATTTTGAAAGAAAAGACCGCACACCTCGGCATCCATGTTACCCGCGAAGACATCATCCACAGCTTTGACAATGCTAAGGGCACGAATGGCAGCATTGCCATGCCCGGCATCAGCGAGTTGTCTCCTCTGTATCTTGCCTGCGTTACCGCTGCCATCGCAGGTGGTTCCACGGTCTGCTCTCACTTTAACGATTCCGGCTTCTGGCTTGTTAAGAGCCTTGTCGGCATGGATGAAAAAACCACCCTCAAGACCTGGACCATTATGGAAACCTTGGGCAACACCGCACAATTCCCGCCTTACGGCTTAAGCACCGCTCCGGCAGCTGCGGCACGGCATCTGCGTTGCCAAAATGCTCGATAAGACATCCAGTATTATCTGCGCTTTTGGCTTGGCATCTGACGCACCTCGTTCGCCGTATCGGCACTTAGAATTATGCGGTATTGCCCTTGGTTGGCGGCGTTGGATTCCTGGTTGCGCTGGTCATTTCGTTCTTTGCCTGATTGGTACATGTATTGAAAAATTCTATTTTATAACCCAAAAGCCCAAAGCGGCACGGTTCACTTAACCGGCAGCTTTGGGCTTTTGCTGTTTTATCAGAGAAAAAATTACGCGCTTACATCTTCAAACTGGCTGTTGTACAAATCGGCGTAGAACCCGCCAGCGGCCAACAGGTCGTCGTGGGTGCCCTGCTCCACAATGTCACCATCCCGCATGACTAAAATCAGGTCGGCGTCCTTGATGGTGGAAAGCCGGTGGGCAATCACAAAGCTGGTGCGGCCGCGCATCAGGTTGTCCATGGCGGTCTGGATGCGCTGTTCGGTGCGGGTGTCCACACTGCTGGTGGCTTCGTCCAAAATCAAAATTTTGTTGTCTGCCAGAATGGCGCGGGCAATCGTCAGCAGCTGTTTCTGGCCCTGGCTCACGTTGGAAGCATCCTCGTTCAACTCCATCTGGTAGCCGCCGGGCAGCGTGCGGATAAAGTGGTCGGCACAGGCGGCCTTGGCGGCGGCGATGACTTCCTCATCGGTGGCATCCAGGCGGCCATAGCGGATGTTTTCCATAATGGTGCCCTGGAACAGCCAGGTATCCTGCAATACCATGCCAAAGCCTTCGCGCAGGGCGCTGCGGTCAAAGTCCTTTACGTTGTGGCCATCCAGCGTAATGGCGCCGGAGTTGACATCGTAAAAGCGCATCAGCAGCTTGACCATGGTGGTTTTGCCTGCGCCGGTGGGGCCGACAATGGCAACTTTCTGGCCGGGTTTTACATCGCAGCTGAAATCCCGGATAACAGTCTTTTCCGGCGTGTAGCCAAACTTGACATGGTCAAAGGTGACCTGGCCGTCAATGCAGGCGGGGTCTGCCCGGCGGGCGGGGTCAGCGTTCTGTTCTTCTTCCGGCTCACCCAAAAATTCAAACACGCGCTCCGAAGCCGCCGCCATACTTTGCAGCATGTTGCTGACCTGGGCCAGCTGCTGGATGGGCTGGGTGAAGTTGCGCACATACTGGATGAACGCCTGGATGTCACCAATGGTGATGATGCCGCGCGCGGCAAAAATGCTGCCGGAAACGGCCACTGCTACATAGCCCAGGTTGCCCACAAAGGTCATGATGGGCTGCATCAGGCCGGAAAGGAACTGGCTTTTCCAGGCGGATTCAAACAGGCGGTTGTTGGCTTCGTCAAAATCATTCAGAACGGCATCTTCGCGGTTGAACGCTTTGACTACATTGTGGCCGGAATATACTTCCTCCACCTGGCCGTTCACGGAGCCCAGAACTTTTTGCTGGGCGCGGAAATATTTCTGGCTGAACCTGACCACCAACAGCACCAGCGCCATCGAGACCGGCAGGATCAAAATGGCAATCAGCGTCATCGTGGGGCTGATGGTCAGCATCATGATGAGCACGCCGATCATGGTGGTAATGCTGGTGATCAGCTGGGTAATGCTCTGGTTCAGGCTCTGGCCCAGGGTGTCCACATCGTTGGTAATGCGGGAAAGTACCTCGCCCACGGTGCGCTTTTCAAAATAGGCAAGGGGCAGGCGGTTGATCTTTTCGCTGATCTGGCGGCGGAAGTCATAACACATCTTCTGCGAAAGCCCGCTCATGATCCAGCTCTGGCAGAAACTGAACGCAGCGGAAACCAGATACATGACCAGCAGGATCAGCAGGATTTTGCCGATATAGCCAAAGTCAATGCTGCCGGTGCCCCGCAGCTTGGCCACCCAGCCGGTGGCCAGGGCAGTGGTGGCTTTGGCCAGCACCTTGGGGCCTGCAATATTAAAAATCGTGGAAAGAACGGCAAAAACAATCACGGCAATCAGGCGGAACTTGTAGTGCCCCAGCTCTGCCAGCAGGCTGCGCATGGTGCCCTTAAAGTCTTTTGCCTTTTGGGTCGTCATTCGTCCGGGATGCGGCATCAGGCTTCCCCTCCTTTCAGGTCCAGCTCTTTGTTGCTCAGCTGGCTGCGGGCAATTTCCTGGTAAGCCGGGCAGCTTTCCATCAGCTGGGCGTGGGTGCCCTTGCCCACAATGCGGCCATCTTCCAGAACCAAAATCTGGTTGGCGTGCAGCACAGTGGAAATGCGCTGTGCCACAATAATCACGGTGGCGTCGCCGGTTTCGGCTTTCAGCGCGCGGCGCAGGGCAACATCAGTCTTGTAGTCCAGCGCGGAGAAGCTGTCATCAAACAGGTAGATCTTCGGGTGTTTGGCAATGGCGCGGGCGATGGAAAGCCGCTGCTTCTGCCCGCCGGAAACGTTGGTGCCGCCCTGGGCAATGGGGCTTTCGTACCCCTCCGGCTTGGCGGAGATGAACTCTTCCGCCTGGGCAATGCGGGCGGCGGTGCGCACATCGGCATCGGTGATGTTCTCGCCGCCGAATTTCAGGTTGGAATCAATCGTGCCGCTGAACAGTACGCCCTTTTGCGGCACATAACCCAAAAGGCCGCGCAAGGTGCTCTGTGGCATCTGGCGCACATCCACGCCGTCTACCGTCACGCTGCCGCCGGTCACATCATAAAAACGGGTGATCAAATGCAGCAAACTGGTTTTGCCGCAGCCGGTGGAGCCGATAATGGCCGTGGTCTGGCCGGGTTTGGCGACAAAATCAATATCGTGCAGGGCGTCCTCGCTGGAGCCGGGGTAGGTAAAGTTGACATGATGGAATGCGACTTCGCCGTTCCAGTGGTGCTGATTGAGGTCAGCGGGGATGGCTTGCGGCACCGGGTCATGGATGGCCGGCTCGGTGGTCAGCACTTCGTCAATGCGGTCCGCGGCAACGCCGGCACGGGGCAGCATCACGGCAACCATCGTCAGCATCAGGAAGGACATCACGATCTGCATCGTGTAGGTGATAAAGGCGATCATGCTGCCCACCTGCATGGTGCCGGCATCAATCTGTTTGCCGCCGAACCAGACGATCAGCAGGGAAGTGCCGTTCATAATCAGGGTCATAAAGGGCATCATGGCGGCCATTACCCGGTTGGTGAACAGCTGGGTGCGCATCAGGTCGGTGTTGGCGGCGTCAAAGCGTGCTTCCTCGTGCTGTTCGCGGCTGAATGCGCGGATGGGCATAATGCCGGTCAAAATCTCGCGGGATACCAGGTTCAGCCGGTCCACCAGCTTTTGCATGATCCTGAACTTGGGCATGGCAAACTGCATCAATACCGTAATCAGCGCCAGCAGCAAAGCGACGGCCAGCACAATGATCCAGGTCAGGCTGGAACCCGCCTGCGCCACATGGATGATGCCGCCAATGCCAAGGATGGGGGCATACGCCACCATGCGCAGCAAGATTACGCAGGTCATCTGGATCTGCTGTACATCGTTGGTGGTGCGGGTGATAAGGGATGCGGTGGAAAACTTGTCCGTTTCAGAGGCAGAAAAGCTGACCACCCGGCGGAACACACCGCGGCGCAGATCCCGCGCAATGGCAGCCGCCACGCGGGAAGCAAGCAGCCCCACCAGAACCGCGGCGGCAACCATCAACAGGGTCAGCCCCAGCATCCGGCCGCCGGTCTGCATCAGGTAGTTCATCTGTACCGCATCGCTGATGCCAAGGGCCTGATATTCCAGCCCCACCAGCAGCACTGCCTGGGCTGAAAGCCCGCTCAGCTCACTTTCGCCGGCCTGACCCATGGCTGCGGCCAGCTGGGCCTGTACGGCATCCCGGCTGAAATCGGGCATCTGGGTCATGGCCGCAAACTGGGCGGTAACGGTATCCAGCGCGGCGGCATCCGGGGCGTTGCCCTCCCCGGCTGCCTGAGCGGAAGCCAGATAGAGCACAATATCCGGGGTGGAAAATACCTCCGCCAGCGTATCCCGGTCCGCATCGGCCCGCAGCAGGCGGACCGTATAGGGGGATGCGAGCTTTTTCTGTAAGCTGGTAGCGGAGGAGAGTGCGTTGTCGGTGCCGCCCGGCTGGGTGTAAGCGGCTTCCACCGCGGCGGCGTCCGCGTCCGTCATCAGCAGCTCCAGCACCTGCAGGGTGGAATCCCGCACTACTTCTGGCACAGCGTCCGCAATGCCGGACTGTTGGATGCCGGTATCCACAATTTTGCTGGTGTAGTCCGGCAGGGTCAAATCGCCGTATGCCTGCACCAACAGCAGGGCAATAATAACAAGGCAGGCCGCCCAGTGTTTGGCCAGATGTTTGAAAATTTTTGTCATGGCATCTTCTCCTTTTCGGCCAGCAGCTTTTCGTTCTGGCGCTCAATGGCCTGCAGCAGGGTTTCGGCATCCTTTGCAAACTGCTGGCAAAATTCTTCGCCCAGGTCATCCATAATGCCGGTGATGTAATCATTCAGACGGCTTTCGCAGATCAGGCGGGATTCCTCCCCTTTTGGGGTGATGCGCACCAGAGTGCGGCGGCGGTCATTGGGATCGGTCTGGCGCTGGGCCAGGCCATCCTGCTCCAGTGTGCGCAGTCCGCGGGAAATCGCCGGCAGCGGCTGCTTGAAAATCTCCGCCAGGTCCGAAACATACACGGCACCATTCTGGCCGCGCACCTCAATGGCGTGGTTCAGCCCTTCCAGAATGCCAAGATGCAGCTTGGGGGCGTTGGCAAGGCTTAAAGACGTCCCGCGGCGCACAGACTTTTTCAGCCGGTCAAGATAGCGCATCACGGCTTTGCTGCGCTGGGCACCAATATGTCCCTCCATAAAGGTTCTCCTTTCTGTTGCTATGTGTAAATAGTTGGCATATGTTAAGCGTGTGGAAACAGTATAGCCCCGCAGCCGAAAAAATGCAACGGCTGCGGGGCTGTGTTTTAAATTTGTTTACAAACTACTTATAAATCAAAGTCACCGGTAAACAGCTGCACCCAGTAGGGGTGGCCGTCCACCATGGTGTAGCCAACGCCGATGCAGTCAAAGTTTTCGCTCAGGATGTTGGCGCGGTGGCCGGAGCTGTTCATCCAGTCATTCATCACGATCTCCGGGGTTCTCTGGCCCATGGCAATGTTTTCGCCGGCATAGCCATAGTCAATGCCCAGGTGCCACAAAATGGTAAAGCATTCAGAACCGTTGGGGCGGGTGTGGCTGTATCGCTGGGAAAGCTCCTTGGCGCGGGCTGCTGCGGCAACCATCAGGCCATCGTGCTTGAGCAGGGGCTGCAGCCCGCGGGAGGTGCGCTCCTGGTTGACCAGCTCGATCACGCGGTCTGCCATGGCTTCCTCACTGGTCGTAATGCTGGCCTGCATCACGCCGGTATCAACATCAAAAAGGTACAGATTGCCGTCGATCGTCACAATGCCTTTGGCCATGGTGCCGTACACCTGGTCAAAGTAATAGGTGCCGTCATTGTTGGTATCCCAGCCTTTTACCATGTGGCCGTTGGCGTCATACCGCACCCACTTGCCGGTGCCGTCTGCGTTTTCGGCCCAGTCGCCGGCTTCGGATTCCTGGTATACATCCTTGCTGACGGTTTTAGCACCCTGCTGCACGTTATCCAGCCAGTACCAGGCATCGGAGGCCGGATCATAGATTTCTTTGCCGCGGTAGGCTGCATTATTGGGATCATAACCCTGGCGCTTGCCAGCCTCGTACCAGTAATCTTTGCCGTCCATGCTGTGCCACATCAGATTGCAGCCAATGCCGGTGGTGGTATCAAAGCTGCAGGGCAGGTTGTCCACCACAATATCGCCCTTGGCCATGGCGCCGGTGATCAGATCAAAGTAATAGGTGCCGTCATCGTTGGTATCCCAACCTTTAATCATATGGCCGTTTGCATCGTAGCGCACCCATTTGCCGCCGTTGGATTCCTGGTATACATCCTTGCTGACGGCTTTTGCGCCGCCCTGGTCGGCGTCCAGCCAGTACCAGGCGTCGGAATCGGGGTCATAAATTTCCTTGCCGCGGCCAGTGGTGCCCTGCTTTACGCCGTTTTCGTACCAGTAGTCCTTGCCGTTCACGGTTTTCCAACCGGTATAGCCGCTGGCAGGGGTTGCGGTGGGTTTCACAGGGGTAGCGGTAGGTGCAGCAGTCGGCTTAACCGGCGTTGCAGCGGGGGTCGCGGTAGGTGTTGCGGTTGGCGCTACAGTAGGCGTTGCAGTAGGCGTTGCAGTAGGCGTTGCAGTAGGCGTTGCGGTAGGTACAGCAGTCGGGGTTGCGGTGGGTACAGCAGTCGGGGTTGCGGTGGGGACTGGAATATCCCTCGTCTTGATATACTGGCGCACATCCTGGTGGTATTCCTGCTGGCTTACGGCATAATAAATGCCATCCCACTGGGCCGCAATGCCGATGCTTTGGAGACTTTCCTTCTTTTTCTCAGTCACTTCATGGCTGGCCGGATCCAGTTCATATTGTTTGATCCAGCTGCTCTGCTCGCACGCTTGTTTGTCCGTGGCGACCAGCAGCGTTCCATCCAGCGCAATACTGCCGGCAACCACACCCGAATCATCTTCACGCGCCAGGTTGGAATCACAGTCGCCCAGGTCATCACGCCAGAAAAGGCGTTCGCCGGACGCATAGTACCAGTCGCCCCCGCACGGGAAGATTGCACTCTTTTTGTCTTTCCACCAGGTATTTTCATAGGTATCGTCCGTGGCCAGGTTCACGATGTTCTGCGTGCCAAGGTTTTCCAGGTCAAAGGCAACGCTGTCATCGCCGTCATCGTTATGGTTGGTGTTCATCTCCTCTGTGGTACACAGCAGGTGTTTATGCGTGCAATATCCCAGCTGATCCGAACCGTCCACCGGGTCATCCCAGGTGCAGTCCACCTGGTACCAGTTCCCGTCCAGCTCGACCATGTTCCACGCATGGCCGATATCTTTACTGGTTACCAGCACACCAGTGATCCCCAGCTTGCGCAGGGTAAGGGCATACGTTTTGGCGTAACCGTCACAGACGGCAGTCCCTTCCAGCAGGGCGCCGCGCAGGTTGTGGTCGTCCTGCACATTATCACTAAGGTGTTCCCGGTCATAGGCAATGTTCTGCACCAGCCATTCATGCACATAGAACACCTTTTCCAGATCCGTCTGGCACAGGGTGTTGGCCTGGTCCACCAGCTGATCCAGCTTTACCTGCATGGCGGCAACATCCTGCGCCGTGCAGTATTCAAGGCCGATTGCCACCGCCAGCCCGGTATCTCTGCTATAATAGCAGGACAATTTGCTGATGGCCTCGCCGCCTTCCACACGCGCATTCAGGTCAGCCAGGGTGGAAAGCACCAGATTTTTATCCAAGTTCAGGTCTTTGATATTTACTTTCTCTGCTGTTTCCGTATGGTTCTTTACGGCATTGGCCACGCGCTCCACCATAGTCTGCGCCGCCTGAATGTTGTTGTCATCCTCCGCCAGCGTTGCCGGCTGCGCAGCCAGTGCTTCACGGGCAGCTATGATGTTTTCCAGCGTGCCTTCCACTTCCACCACGCTGCTGTCCGCCGTTTCCGGGGTCTGGGCCCAAACCGGAAGCGCAGTGGTGCCCATCATGGCCGCCGCCAAAACAAGGGCCAAAATCCGTTTATCTTTTTTCATTTTTTCCTCCCTGGAATACAGCCAAAAAAACGTTTTTGCCGCTGTATATCCTAAGGCAACACCGCACAATTCCCGCCTTGCGGCTTAAGCACCGCTCCGGCAGC
>OMDZ01001378.1_pt1 | contig 11760 bp, 7 predicted proteins | sample 1673641 | NCBI WGS metagenome assembly OMDZ01 (sample SAMEA103958117, study PRJEB25191) | human gut metagenome | biome: human-associated habitat [ENVO:00009003]; feature: intestine environment [ENVO:2100002]; material: feces | place: Germany | collected 2013/2015
CAAGCCCGAGGATGTGCGCATCATCCACAGCCCGGTGGGCATGCCGGGCCGGGCGCTGAACACCCCGCTGGTGCAGGCGCTGGCCAAGGGCAAACGCTTTGCGCCCCGGCACTGCGCCCGCTGTTTAAAGACCTGCGACCCCGCCAAGGTGCCCTACTGCATCACCCATGCGCTCATCGAAGCCGTAAAGGGCAATGTGGAGGAGGGCCTATTCTTCTGCGGAGCCAACGTGGGCAGGCTGGACCGGATGCGCACGGTACAGGAGCTGATGGATGAACTTGTGACCGAATGGAGGCAAAAACAATGAAGCTTGCCGTTTTATATGCCGGTCAGGGGGCACAGCACCCCGGCATGGGCAAAGAATTTTACGAAGGCTCTCCCGCGTTCCGGGCGGCATTCGACAGTGCAGAGCTGGACTTCGACCTGCACCGCGTCTGCTTTGAGGACCCGGACGGCGTTCTGAATCAGACCGAATACACCCAGCCCTGCATGGTGGCCTTTGCCTGCGGCGTGACCGCTGTGCTGGCCGAAAAGGGCGTAAAGCCCGCCTATCTGGCGGGGCTTTCGCTGGGCGAATACTCCGCGCTGGAAGCTGCCGGAGTGTTCACCGCAAAGCAGGCCATCGAGCTGGCCGCTTACCGCGGCAAAGCCATGGCCGAAGCCGCAAAAGGCATCGACTGCGGCATGACCGCCGTGCTGGGGCTGGACAGAGAAAAGCTGTCTGCCTGCTGCGAACAGGCGGCAGAGACGGGCTGTGTGCAGATCTGCAACTACAACTGCCCCGGCCAACTGGTCATCTCGGGCAGCGTCGAAGCGGTCGATGCCGCCTGTGCCAAACTCAAGGAAGCGGGCGCCAAACGCGCACTGCGTCTGCCCGTAGGCGGTGCATTCCACTCGCCCCTGATGGAGCCGGCCAAGGTCGAACTCGAAAAAGCGATCAACGAAGCACCCTTCCAGGCTCCCGTCTGCCCCATCTACCAGAACGTCGATGCCAAACCCCAAACCGATCCGGCGACGATCAAGGCCAACCTGATCGCACAGCTCACCGCACCGGTACGCTGGACTTACATCGTCAAGAACATGCTTGCGGACGGCGTGACCGAATTTACGGAACTCGGTCCCGGCAATGTCCTGCAGGGTCTTATCAAAAAAGTAAACCCCGAAGCGGTCGTAGAGTCGAAATCGACATTGTAACCCGCCTCCGAAAACAAAATAGAATCGATTGCCTGTCAATCGATTCTATTTTGTTTATAATTTTTTTTCATATCACAAGATCAAATACGCCAAATTCGATTAAATTCTTTCTATATTTGCACAAAAATTACAGAAGACATCAAACGACATCAATAACTATGACATCGTTAACCGAATTTTTCAGCCGACAGGAAGATGACAATCTGAAAGGTATTTCGCACAAGAACAACCTCTTCAAGCGAAATATCATCGCACATATGGCGGTGAACGGGGAGTGTACGCTCTCGGAGCTTACCAAAGAGCTGCACATCAGCGTACCGACCATCACCAAGCTCGTTCAGGAACTCGTTCAGGAGAACATCGTCTCCGATCTGGGCAAGGTCGAAACTCCGGGTGGACGACGTCCCAACGTCTTCGGACTGGCCAGCTCGGCCATCTATTTCGCAGGCGTCAATATCGGCCGGGACAACATGTCGTTCCTCATCACGGACCTGCACAACAATATCGTCAAAGAGGAACTCTTGACCGACTTCGAACTGCAGGATCGCCCTCAATGCCTCGAAAAAATCTGCTCGAATATCGCACATTTCATCGATACGTGCGGTGTGGAACGCGCGAAAATCCTCGGAGTGGGTGTCAGCGTCAGCGGACGCGTCAATCCCACGACGGGACGCAGTTACCGCTATTTCACTTCGAGCGAACAGTCCCTGCGCGATATGATCGAACAACGCATCGGCATCCGCGTACTGCTCGAAAACGACTCCCGGGCCCGATGCTATGCCGAATACACCAACAGCAAATCCAAAGACGAGATGGACGTACTCTACCTCCACCTCGGACGCGGCCTGGCCATCGGTATCGTCATGAACGGCAAACTCTACTACGGCAAGAGCGGCTTTGCCGGAGAGTTCGGGCACATTCCCTTCTTCGACAACGAAATCATCTGCTCCTGCGGCAAGAAAGGTTGCCTCGAAACCGAAGTTTCGGGAATCGCGATCGAACAGAAGTTCGGTCGGCTTATCAGCCAGGGTGTCAATACGATCCTGCGCGAAAAATACAACAAGCACGAAGCCATCCACGTCGATGAGATCATCGACGCAGCCAAGCACGACGACAATCTCTCGATCGAACTGATCGAGGAGGTCGGAGAAAAGGCGGGCAAGGCCGTCGCCTTCCTGATCAACACCTTCAATCCGGAAACGGTCATCGTAGGCGGCGAGCTGGCCGAAGCGGGCGACTACCTGATGCTGCCCCTCAAGTCGGCGACCAACAAATACTCGCTCAATCTGGTTTATAAGGACACCAAATTCCGCTTGTCGAAAATGGGCAAGACGGCCAGCGCCTGGGGTGCTGCCATGTTGATTCGCAATCAGGTGCTCGGACTTTGCTAATGATGCTCCGAGGCCATATTTGCAGCCTGCGGGCCGTCGAACCTCAGGACCTCGAACTGCTCTGCCGGTGGGAAAACGATCCTTCGTTGTGGACAGTCAGCGGTACGATCGAACCGTTCTCGCACTATTCGATCGAACAATTCATCCAGGAGCAGCAGGCTGGTATTTACCGATGCGGACAACTGCGGTTGATGATCGACGACACAGCGGGGGAAACGATCGGAGCCATCGACTTGTTCGATTTCGAGCCGCAGCACGAACGGGCAGGCGTCGGCATTCTGGTTTACGATCCGGCACAGCGCGGGAAAGGATACGGGGCAGAGGCATTGGCTTTGCTCGAAGAGTATGCCCGCACGGTACTCCGGCTGCGGCAACTGTGGTGCAACGTACTCGCGGACAACGTCCCCAGCCTGACTCTCTTCGAAAGAGCCGGATTCCGCCGGGTCGGGGTTAAAAAGGAGTGGATCCGTACCCCCGAAGGGTATAAGGACGAAGTATTGCTCCAAAAGCTGCTTTAGACAATTTGAAATACAAATCTGCCGGAATTTTCCTGCCCGATAAGTGATCGGCGACGGAGCATCCCGGTAGATTTTTTTTATCGTATCTCGGGAGGAAACTCGCATCTCCTCCTCCCGACATCCGGCTTTTTCAAGCACCCCTCGCACCGGTTACGCACCGCTGTCGTGCCGGGGCAATCCCGACCCTGCCGAAGTTACTCTTCGTCCGGTAAATCGGCCGCCTGCAAAGTCCGGGCAGACTGTTGTTTCTTGGTCGGAATTCCCAGTTTGCGAAGCCGCTCCCCGCAGCGGACGATGTTGTCGTTACCGGTGCAAAGCCGCTTGTAGGCATCGTTATACTTGTCCCGGGCGGCGTCGAGCGACTGTCCCACCCCTTCGAGCGAAGCGGTGAAAGCCACCAACTGCTCGTAGAGTTTCGTACCGTAAGTAACGATGTCGGCCGTATTCTTGTTCTGTGCGTTCCGCTTCCAAAGATCGTCCACCAACTTCAGTAAGGCGAAAAGATTGGTCGGCGAAGAGATGATGACTTTCTTGTCGTAGGCATCGGCCCAGATGGAGCTGTCGTTTTGCAGCGCCGCCAGAAACGCCGGTTCGTTGGGAATGAACATAATGACGAAATCGGGCGAATCGAGCAATCGCTGGTACTCCTTGCGACCCAGTTCGACGACGTGCTGCCGCACCGACGCGACGTGCGACGCAAGATACTGGCGCCGGGTCGCCTCGTCCTCGGCCCCGACGTATCCGACGAATGCCGTGAGCGACACCTTCGAGTCGATGACGATCCGCTTGCCTTCGGGCAGATAAAGCACCACGTCGGGCCGCAGGTTGTTTCCCGCCTCGTCCTTGATATTGAGCTGCGTATCGTAATGTACGCCCCGGATCAGATTCGAATTGTCGAGGATCGTTTCGAGGATCATCTCGCCCCAGTCGCCCTGCACTTTGGAATTGCCCTTGAGCGCGTTGGTCAGGTTGGTCGTTTCGGTGGTGATGCGGCGATTGAGTTCCATCAGCCGTTCGAGCTCGTTGCGCAACGCCCCCCGCTGTTCGTTCTCGGAGGAGTAGATCTTCTCGACCCGCTCGCGGAACTCCACGATGTTATCCCGGAAAGGTTTCAACAACACGTCGAGCGCTTCGCGGTTGGTCTCCTTGAAAGTGCGCGACTGTTCGCCCAGAATGTCATTGGCGAGGTTCTTGAACTGGGTCCGAAAAGTTTCCTCCATTTTTTCACGCTCGGCACGTGCCTCGGCCATTCGCTGTTCGGCCGCCTCCAGACGGGCCTGCGCCAGCGTACTCCGCTCGACCAGGGTGCGGATTTCGATTTCGGCGGCAGCGGCTTTCTCTTCGGACACCCGGCGCGACTCCTCGGCCAGGCGGCGAGCTTCGTCCGCAGCGGCCCGTTCGTCCGACAAACGGGCGTTATCCCGACGCAGGGAGAGCAAAAGCAAACCCAGCACGGCGCAAACGACGCCGAGCGACAATAAAACGACAACGATTCCGGTATTCATGACAGCAACAAAAATAACAAAAGATGCAAGCAATCGTACGGGCATGCACACAAAGATTGCCGAACCGCATCCAATCTTTAACAAAGATAAGAATAAGTCAAATGCAAAAGCAAATTTATTTACATTTTATAATAGAGGCAAAGAACCTAAAAAATATAATCTAATTTATTTTCGAAACAACATTGTAAAATCATTTTTTATCCATATATTTATTCTGAAATTATTCTTTAACCAAAAAAATGCTCTATGATGAACTTTGCTTCCATGAAGTTTTTCCTGGTAGGATTGACTTTGACAGCCATGCTCTCTGCATGTAGTGATGACGAAACATCAGACCTTATCCCCGAACCGAGCATCTCAATTTCTGCTTTAGAAAGTGAAATCGGGGCACTGAACTTCTCGATCAACGTGGAAAATGCCGAGCAATGCGCTTACGTCTGCATGAACGCGAACGAATCGCTCCCCACGACTGCTGATGAAATTTTCGCAACCGGAACGAGCATTAAACTCACGGACAAGAACAAACTTTCGATCCGAGTTCCCGTCGACAAGCAGATTACATATGCCGTTATCGCTGCAGCTGCGAACCAGACGGGCAAGACAATTTCCAACAAATTACAACTTACCCCGCTCAAAGACGAAGACCCAGGGACGGAAGATCCCGAACCGAAACCGGAGCAAATCGATATCACTTTTTCAACAGGAGAATTACTTTATCTGCCTAACGGCATGCTACTAATTAACCTGTTCGAAACGGACAACACAAGTGTTTATCAGACCCAAATCAAACTTGAAGGTATCGAAAACAACGGCGCCTAGAGAAACGGCAGCCGCCTGCTTGCAGAAGACCTTTATAAAACAGTATCCTCCTCTTATCTGATAGACATCGAAGGGAATAGCGACATTGACGACAACCTTCCTGCAGGGACATTGGTCAAAATTGAACGAGGCACGGCAAACACTGTAATTCTGACCATTACAGGCACATTATCCAAAAGCGAAACCAAGTTTACCGGTCGATTCTCCGGCATACTCTCGCACGAGATGGAGTTAAAGAACTATTCTCTCAACAATGTGGTATTCGACGAAACCGGAGGGGCCAAATGGAATGCCGAAAAGAAGACAATCGCCCTTCCGCTACGCAGTTCTGCTCACCCCGACCTGAAACAGTTCTCGCTGGTATTCCATTCCGAAACCGAAACGCTCGCAACGGGTAACTACCCAATCAGCGAAAATGGAGAAGCAGGAACCGTATCGTTGGCCAAAGCCTATTTCGCCAACGCTCCCGTTTACATCAACGGTACACTCGGCCCGTCGGAAATCGGCTACAAAACCGGCTCGATAAAAGTTGAAGTGAGTCCGGAAACCAACGAATACACGCTCACAATCGACGCCCGTGATTCATACGATATTATCTATCAGGAAAACGCGTCGGCACAAGTCGTTTACGGAGGCACGCTGACTGGGTCGTTCCAAGGTTCTATAGGGGAACAAGGAGGAGGCGAAGATCCCGAGGAGCCTCAATATAATGTATGGCAAGACACCTATTCAAATACTCCAGCCGTAGTTTCATACGGACTTACGTCAGATTTGGAAGGTTACGAGCGTTCCTATATTGGACGTATTGACCTTCAACCCGACACCGAAGGAGAAGCCAACATGCGCCTCTTCTTTATTAATCGTGCTCCGGATGCATCGGCCGCAGGCTTCGATCCCACACAGATCGAGTTCATTCCCGGCTACTCATACGCCACGCTCGGACAGGATTTGGACGATCCCATATTTCCGTATGTACTCATGGAAGGCGACCTGAATCTGTCTTATGACAGCGGAAGCCAAAAATGGACGCTCCACTACGAAGGCTTCTTCGTAGCTCCACTCGGACACAAAATCAAAGTAATAGCTGACTATGTCGGTCCGATGGACGGCTTCACTGCTTTGTAAACAGACACAAGTAATCTATATTTTCAGCCGTCTTCTTTAATGACGGCTGAAAATATTTCCAACAAAAAAACACCAAGCCATGAAACATATATCAAAAAACATAAAGCACAGACTTCTTTATATCAACATGCTATTCTTGTGCGGAATCCTGTCAGGCGCTTGCAACAAGGAAAATGAGCCGGACATAACTCCTCCATCCGAAGGAGAGCAATCCAATCCCGTCGAAATGACTTTCACATTCGATGTCCAAACCTTGAGTCCGAATGCAGCCGAGATTTCCATCACACCATCAGACAATACACAAACATGGTATTGGACTCGTGCTACCGACAAGGAATTTACAGACGCAAATAAAAATAAAGACGCTTTATTCAAAGATATGCTCGAAAGCGACATTGAGTACGGCATTCAGGAAGAAGGATTCGACCGAGCCGGTGCCGTAGCCGACATCACCCACACAGGACCATTCAACAACACGCTCCAAAGTCTTTTCGGATCGACGACCTACCATCTGTTGGCCGCTGCGATCGACAAGGAGGGTAACCCGCTTTCGGAAGTCTCCCAATACACATTCGAAAGCCAGAAGACTCCGGTATCCCTAAATACATTCTCAATCAAGATTCCCGACGAAGACGTCTCTTATGCATCAGCCAAAATCTCGATTACTCCCACCAATCAGGATCCCTACACTTGGTTTATAGCCGTTTCATCACAAGGGACTCCAGAGGAACTCGCCGACGCCTATATCGATGCGAACGGAATTCTGATGAACACAGGACTTTACGATATTTACACGGGATCGCAAATCCGCACAATAAACGCACTGGACCCAAACACGTCTTATTCCGTCGTGGTATTCGGTTACCAAGCCGGTCGTACAACCAGTGTTGAGTCGGCTTCGTTCCAGACTATTCCGGCTGGCGACCCCTCCGAAACAGTTTTTGAATTCAGCATCGATCCCGCTAAATTGACGGCCCGTAGCGCGGAAGTTTCCGTCACACCCAGCGACCCGAGCGTATTATACTGGTATGAGCTCTTACCTGCCGAAAAATACGCACAATACGGATCGAATGAAGAGACCGTACGCGCTTATCAGCAACAGATATTCACGACTTACGAGGAACAGGGCTACACGATCGGAGAGATCGTTCGCGGATTCTGTGCTCGTGGTGCGGTCACCATGTCTTTCGGCCCGGAAAGCCCTGCCGGACTCCTCTCTCCGGAAACGGAATATATCCCGTTCGCTGTCTGTATGAACTTCGATGGCACGCTGGCAGGTGAAGTCTTTGTCGGCGAGAAATTAACGACACCAAAAGCAACCGTTTCGTCCGCTTGGGCCAAAGCTTGGATGCGGGCTTATTACGACTGCGACCAACTGGCTCTACTCGATCCCGAATTAAGTTCATTAGCCGGCAAGAACCTGCTAGCCATAGACATCGAAATCAGCCATAGCTCCGACGCGGCCCACTGGTATTTCCTAGGTTTGTCGGCCGACTACACCGACAAAACCAAATATCCCGAAGAAGAGATGTTATCAGCTATTTTGACAAACGTCAGCACGGAAGCGACACTCAAAGACGAAACGTCCACACTGATTCTCTTCCCGGCCGACCAGCAAGGCACATTCCTCTCGATGGCCGAAGATGCCTCTGGTAACTATAGCGAAATAGAGAGAGTATTGATTGGGCCGCTCTCCAAGGAAGGTGCATCACCTATTCCTATGTCCAGTTCGATGTCGCTTTCGAACATGCAGACCAACATTCCTTTAACAAATGCATATTTCCGCACGGGTACCAACGTACAGACGGAATGGCCGGATTACATATATCGTCTTCAGAATACCGTCGAGCCGATATCGGTTCGTTAAAACCGGCGACAAGCATTGCAACAGAAAAAAGTATTTTTCGGAACGAGAAGAGAGAGGCAATGCCTCTCTCTTCTCGTTCCTGTTCAACAGAATCCCTGTAAAACCAGCATAACAACTAAAATAATTACAACAAGACTGTCCGTAATACAAAGCATAAACAGACCGGAAATATTACAACGCCAAACAACTACAAATAAATTCCCCTGCCCGACATCCTCATTCTATTTCGAATTTACTATCTTTGCCAAAAATAACAAGGTATTTTGGGTAAACTCTACTCCAAAATTGTCTTTGTTTCTATTATTCAGTTTTAAGAATCTAAAACCATGCAACGAATCATATCCCCCTCGATGCTGTCGGCCGATTTCGGCCACCTGGAACGCGATACGCAGATGATCGACCGAAGCGCCGCCGAATGGGTGCATATCGACGTCATGGACGGCGTATTCGTCCCTAATATCTCGTTCGGATTCCCGGTGATGAAAGCCATCCGCAAGGCCACGTCCAAACTGCTGGACGTACATCTGATGATCGTCGAACCCGAAAAATACGTCACCCGCTTCGCCGAGGCAGGCGCCGGAATCGTCACCTTCCACTACGAAGCCACGCTCAATCCCAAAGGGTGCATCGACCTGATCCACCGCGCTGGCGCCAAAGCGGGCGTTTCGATCAAGCCCGCCACGTCGGTCGAAGTGCTGCGCGACATCGTACCCCTGATCGACCTGGTGCTCGTCATGAGCGTCGAGCCGGGTTTCGGCGGACAGTCTTTCATGCCCGACTCGCTGGAGAAAATCCGGGAACTGCGTGCCATGATCGACGAAACGGAATCTACCGCAGTGATCGAAGTCGATGGCGGCATCTCTGCCCATAACTCGCGCCTGCTCTTCGACGCCGGAGCCGACGCTCTGGTCGCCGGCAGCGCCGTCTTCGGCGCCCCGGACCCGCAGGCGGAGATCGAGAGAATGTTGCAGAGCTAACCTCCGACTCCTTTCACCCAAGCACCTACTTCCGGCAAGCCGGGCGTTCCGCACGCACGGAAAATCGCAGAAAACGAAACCATGATCTCTTTAGACAACCTCACCGTCAGCTATGGCGGCTGGACGCTTTTCGACAACATATCCCTGCTCATCAACCCCAAGGACCGCATCGGCCTGGTCGGTAAGAACGGCGCCGGTAAAACGACTCTGCTGCGTCTGATCGTGGGCGAACAGCAGCCCACCTCGGGTTCGATCTCCTACAACGGCGAATGCACGATCGGCTACCTCCCGCAGCAGATGCGCGTAGCGGACACTACGACACTCGTCGAAGAGACGGCCAAAGCCTTCGACGAAGTGCTGAAGCTCGAAGCCGAAATCGCCCGCCTCACCCGCGAAATCGCCGAGCGCACCGACTACGAATCGTCCGACTACGAATCGCTGCTCCACCGGCTGAACGAAGCGACCGACCATTATCACATCCTGGGCGGCGATACCCGCGAAGCGGACATCGAGAAGACGCTGCTCGGTCTGGGATTCAAGCGTAGCGACTTCCAGCGTGCCACGAGCGAATTTTCGGGCGGCTGGCGCATGCGCATCGAGCTGGCGAAACTGCTGCTGCGCCGGCCCTCGATTTTCCTGCTGGACGAGCCGACCAACCACCTGGACATCGAGTCGATCCAGTGGCTCGAGGATTACCTGAAAAACTACAACGGCGCGGTGCTGCTCATCTCGCACGACCGCGCCTTTCTGGATAACGTGACCACCCGTACGGTGGAGATCTCGCTGGGCAAAGCCTACGACTACAAAGTCCCCTACTCCCGATACGTCGTGCTGCGTGCCGAACGGCGGGCGCAGCAGATGGCCGCTTACGAAAACCAGCAGCGGATGATCGAAAAGACCGAAGAGTTCATCGAGAAATTCCGCTACAAGCCTACCAAATCGAACCAGGTGCAGTCGCGCATCAAGCAACTCGACCGTCTGGAGCGTATCGAGGTCGAGGAGGAGGATCTCGCCACGCTCAACATCAAGTTCCCGCCCGCCCCGCGTTCGGGACAGATCGTCGCAGAGATCAAGGAGGCCGGGATGTCGTTCGGCTCCAAACATGTCTTCAGCGGCGCGAACTTCACCATCGAACGGGGCGACAAGATCGCCCTGGTAGGCCGCAACGGAGAAGGCAAGACCACGCTGGCCCGGATGATCGTGGGACAACTCACGCCTACCGAAGGCTCGATCCGCGTGGGAGCCAACGTAAACATCGGCTATTACGCCCAGAATCAGGAAGACCTGATGAACGGCGATTTCACGGTTTACGACACGCTCGACCGCGTAGCCGTCGGCGACGTGCGCACACGTCTGCGGGACATTCTCGGCGCCTTCCTGTTCCGGGGCGAGGACATCGACAAGAAGGTCAAGGTACTCTCCGGCGGCGAACGCGCACGACTGGCGATGGCCCGTCTGATGCTGGAGCCTTACAACCTGTTGATCCTCGACGAGCCGACCAACCACATGGATATGCGCTCGAAAGATATTCTCAAGAACGCCATCATGAAATACGACGGTACGGTGATCGTCGTCTCCCACGACCGCGAGTTTCTCGACGGCATGGTTTCCAAAGTCTATGAGTTCCGGAACGGCGGCGTACGCGAATACCTCGGCGGCATCTACTATTTTCTCGAAAAACGCAAACTGGAATCCTTGCAGGAGGTGGAGCGTAAGGACGCTCCCGCGAAAGAGACGGCGCCGAAAGCCAGCTCTTCGGGCAAACTGACCTACGAACAGAAGAAAGAGCAGGAAAAACTCCTGCGCAAGCTCCGCAAGGCGGTCGAAACGATCGAAGCATCGCTGGCCGATCTGGAGAAGAAGATCGCGGATTACGACCGTAAATTCGCCGAAGCGACCCAATACAACGAAGCCGACTACAAGGCTTACAACGAGTTGAAAGCCGAATACGACCACCAGATGCACGAATGGGAGAAGGCGTCGTACGAACTGGAAATCACCGAAGGAGAGTAACGATCGGAGCCGGAAGAAAGCCAGCAGCACCATGAAAGCACTTATCCTCAACGGATCGCCCCGTCCGCAGGGAGTTGTCGTCCAGGCGCTCCGCACCGCCGCCGACACCTTGCGGCAGGCCGGAGCCGACATCGAATGGATCGACGCTTACCGGATGGAATTCCGTCCCTGCACGGGCTGTATGCAGTGCCGCACGACGAACATCTGTCCGCTGCCCCGCGATGCGGCCCATGCCGTCGGCGAACAGATCCGGCAGGCCGATCTGCTCGTGGTGGGGACTCCGACCTACTGGGGCGGTATGTCGGCCCGGCTGAAGATGCTCTTCGAACGGCTCGTTCCGATTTTCATGGG
>OMDZ01001381.1_pt1 | contig 11739 bp, 8 predicted proteins | sample 1673641 | NCBI WGS metagenome assembly OMDZ01 (sample SAMEA103958117, study PRJEB25191) | human gut metagenome | biome: human-associated habitat [ENVO:00009003]; feature: intestine environment [ENVO:2100002]; material: feces | place: Germany | collected 2013/2015
AGAGGGCGATCAACTCCCTTGCAATATCTTTTACCCGGGACTTAGTCTTCTGTTTAAGTTTATTCCAGGCATCTCCTCCTAATTTGTTCACGACAGGAGGAACACCGTCTTTCCCCTTATATTTGGATATTTTATGCAGGGAATGAATGGAAACAAATACCACATCCTCATTCTGATAAATAAGTTTAATCACTTCCTGAGTGGTATTTCCATTCGGAATGCGTACCAAACCGCCAAAACGACCTACACCATGATCTATATGTACCACAAAGTCACCCGGCTCAAACTGGCTCAACTCTTTTAAGGTCAACGCCACCTTACCGCTACGCGCCTTGTCGCTACGAAGATTGTATTTATGGAAACGGTCAAAAATCTGATGGTCTGTAAAAAAGCAGCTTTTCAATACATTATCTGTAAAGCCCTCATGTAAAGTCTTGTTGACCGGAATGAACGTGATATGATCACCACGCTCCTCAAAGATATCTTTCAGACGCTTTGCCTGCTTCTCACTATCGGTACATATATATAAGGTGTAACCTCGTTTCTGATAATCAGTGAATGAAGTGCTTACCAAATCAAAATTCTTATGAAAAATAGGCTGGACTGTCGTATCGAAAGCCAACGTAGCCTGTGGAGTTCCTGTAGGTTTGTTACCAAATTCAATCCGTTTGAATTCCAAAGCCCGTACTGTAAATTCCGCCCCGTCTATCAGCTTCAGTTCCAAATTCATCAGTTCCGTCTTCTCTCCCTCGTATGCGGCAAGCGCCTGAGGAGAGAGTGCCTCCTCCCGTACTACCTGTATTCTTTCACGTACCCAAAGAAAATCTTTCATTGCCAGAACTGTTTCCCGAGGAATGAATTCAAAGAAAGACACCCCGCTCTTGTCGGCGGCATTCGTCAGCTCGGGCACGATGGCAATGCTCTGTTTCTTCTCTTTCGAAAGCTGGTTTTCCACTTCAAAAGTACGGATGCTGTCTACCTCGTCACCAAAAAAGTCAATACGGTAAGGATACTCGGAAGCAAAAGAGAAGACGTCAATAATACTACCGCGTACAGCATATTGCCCCGGTTCATAAACATAATCTACATGCTCGAATCCGTAACCGGACAGCACTTCCGTGATAAACTCTGTGTCCACATGCTCACCCACACCAAGTTTTAACGTCTTGTCCATCAGTACCTTTTGTGATACCACTTTCTCCGCCAACGCTTCAGGATAAGTCACCACACATAGCGGATCGCCTTTCTGTAAACGGCTCAACACTTCCGTACGCAGGATCTCATTGGCTGCATCTTTCTGCCCATATTTAACAGCCCGACGATACGAGGATGGAAAGAACAAAATATGCTCATCACCGTTCACCTGTGTCAGGTCATGATAAAAGTAACCCGCTTCCTCCAAGTCACCCAGTACAAATACAAATGTCTGTTTATTCTCTCTAAGAAAGGAGGAAACAAATAAAGCTGCCGCAGAAGCATATAATCCTCCCAGGAAAATAGTCCTCACTGAGGAATCTTCCAATAACGCAGCCAGTCCCTTAGTGTTAGGATGACCGGCATAAATACGTTGCAATTCCGAAATATCCATATCTTTTTTTAAGATGGGGACAAAATTAAAGAAATATCTGATTACTTCCTCCTTTTTTTGCCAACTATTCAAGATTTTCCTATTTTTGTACGCTAATATATAACCCCATGGAAACAAAAGCAATAAACACAAAATTGAAAGGACACGCACGTGTAGATGTAGCTGATGTGCTACGCGGACTGGCAGTGATGGGAATCATCATCCTGCACTCTATCGAACATTTTAATTTCTACTCATTTCCCGATACAGCCGGACAAAGTGCGTGGCTGAACTTCTCGGACAAAGCCATTTGGAACGGGTTATTCTTCATGTTCGGCGGAAAAGCATACGCCATATTCGCTTTACTTTTCGGTTTTAGTTTTTTTATTCAAGATGACAACCAACGCCTACGGGGCAATGATTTCCGTCTACGTTTTTGTTGGCGGTTAATTCTTCTTTTCCTGATAGGTAATATCAATGCCAGTTTTTTCACAGCGGAAGTGCTGGTCCTTTATTCTTTAGTAGGTTTCATCCTGCCACTGACTTGCCGGCTGAAAGACAAATGGATATTTGCATTGGCATGTCTGCTATTAATCCAGCCATTGCCGCTTTATTATGTAATACGTGCCTGCCTCGATCCGGAATTTGTTACTCCGGCCATCCCCACCCGCAGCTTCTGGAATGCAACTTTTGCAGTGCAAAGCAATGGTAATTTTCTGGAAACCATCCGTGTCAATTTATGGGAAGGACAGTTGGCAAGCCTTGCCTGGGCCTGGGATCACGGACGGGTATTCCAAACAGCCGCCCTCTTCCTGCTCGGTATGCTTGAAAGAGCACTTGAAGGTATGGAACAAGGTACTTGCAGGCTCACTCATCTCATTTTTCCCTTTATATGGGTTGGGCAATATGCTACCAGACTTTATCACAAATAAATCCATTCTGACCCCTCTTTCACTAATCATCACCTCGCTTTCCAATTTTGCATTTATGCTGATTCTGGTATCCGGTGTCGTCTTCGCTTTTTATAAGACAAACTTACACGACGGATTAATGAAAATAACGCCATACGGAAAGATGAGCCTTACCAATTATATCACTCAAAGTATAGTAGGTTCCATGTTATACTACAACTGGGGATTTGCATTGCACAATCAGTTTGGTATCACAGCCAGCTGCCTGGCAGGAATAGTTTTCTTCATCTTGCAATTCTCTTTCTGCCGCTGGTGGATGAATCACCACTCTCACGGTCCGATGGAATATATATGGAAACGGGCAACCTGGCTGAAATAAGCCAAGAACCGAAGTCTGCCCGCATTTGTTTATAAAAGACATACAAATAGAACTTTAAAATATGCGCGAAGAAATCATAAAACTATTAGACCAATATCGGTTAAAAGAAGCATTATCCCAAATGACAGGATATGCCACCCATACTTCCGACTGGCAATTAAAGAATGAGCTAGAAGCCCTGCAAACGTCATACGACCTGATGCTGCAATATACTTCAAAAGGGATGAAAGATCCCAATAAGGTAGAAATATACCATAAAATGTTGCGCACGGCATACGAACTGACCGACCGTATCCATATAGCCGTACAGGCAACACAAAATTATGGAGCCTATTATGACACAATGCGCACTTTTGTCCAAAGCCCTCCCCACAGCTATGCCGAATTACAAATGCAATTGGAGGCATATACAGAAGATATGGCTACAGCCCCATTGATATATACCACCGAGGCCAAAAGAAATGAAGAAATGGATGCCATGAGAAAACGTCACGAAACAGCCGTAGACGAATTATTTGAAAAAATATGGGTATCCACCCGGTGGAGTGAATCGGAATATGCTGAAGCGCAAATTTTGTTCAACTCACTATTGATCCAAGTCAACGACCTTTCCATAATGGTCAGCGCCGTCACCATGAGCCTGCTGCAAATATTCGACATCCGCAAGTTCATGTTTCTATTGAACGCCTATACCCATCAGGATACCATGCTGAATCAGCGGGCTATTGCAGGGATCGCACTAACATGCTACTATTATGAAAAGCGTATCCTTCAATACCCTGAAGCCGTGTCGCGCATAAATGAACTGAATGAAAATACCGAGTTCATCAAAAACCTGCATCATATCCAGATTCAATTATTGCAATCTTCCCGTGAAACCCGAAAGATAGACAAGAAAATGCGTGAAGAAATCATTCCCGAAATGATGAAAAATCCCAAACTTAATTTGGAAGGACTGGATGAAGATGCTGAAGATCATAATCCGGAATGGGAAGAATGGATTGACCGTTCAGGCATTACCGATAAATTGCGCGAATTAGGTGAACTGCAAATGTCCGGGGCGGATGTGTATATGAGTACCTTTTCACAGCTGAAACACTTCCCGTTTTTCCGCAAAATTTCTCACTGGTTCTATCCTTTTGACCCCCAATATCAGGATATCGCCAAATTATCTCTCGGAAATGACGAACAAAAAATCTCTCTGCTCAACATTTTGATGAACTCGGATGTATTCTGCAATTCCGACAAATACTCTTTTTGTTTTACCATGTTACAAATGCCGGAAAGCCAAAGAAATCTCATGCAGCAACAATTGAACGGACAACATGAGGCTTCTGAAGAACTGAAAGAACGTTTAAAAGAAATGTCACAATCAAAAGCTCGCGCTGAATTCGTGAGCCGGCAATATATTCATGACCTCTACCGTTTCTTCAAATTATGGTCAAGAAGACATGAAATACATGACATTTTTGAGGACACTCTAGACTTATGGAATAAAGAAACATTGTCTCAAGCCTTGTTGCACAAAGATTATATCAACAAGCTGGCAGATTACCTATTCACACACGACGACCTGACAGAAGCCGGGATTCTCTATGATAAATCAATTGAATTATACAATCGTAAAAATGCTGAATTATGGCAGAAAGCAGGTTTCATTTATCAGAAAATCGGTTCCTATAAAAAAGCGATAGATTATTACCTGCAATCAGATCTGCTGATCCCTGATAACGCATGGAATAACCGCCATTTGGCACAATGTTATAGAAAAGAAGGAAACTACCAACAAGCTTTGGAATATTATAATAAGGTGGAACAAGTACAGCCTGACAATCTGAATCTGACGCTACAAATAGGACAATGCCTGATGGCACTGGAACGATACGATGAAGCACTGGCTTATTTCTTCAAAGTGGAGTATCTGGATAAAAAGCCACAGAATGCCCGACGCGCCATCGGATGGTGTTCCTTCATTACCGGCAACCATCAACAAGCCAAGAAATATTACGACTTGCTGATATCCGAGCCCAAACCCATTATGGAAGACTGGATGAATGCAGGACATGTGTATTATATCCTGAATGAAACAGAAAAATCAATAGAATATTATCGCAAAGCCCAGGAACTATGCGACAGTCATGATGAGTTTATCCGTCTTTACCAAATAGATAAGAAAGACTTGATAAAGCAAGGCGCCAATGAAGTAGACTTGTTTATACTTCCCGATGAATTAATTTAAAGGATTATAAGATAAATCTATTCGGGATAGAAGTTTGGTATAATTATATAAAACTTCTATCCTGACCGGATTCTCATCATCCAGACGATAATTGGCATGCACATTATAAGTGCTTAAACCATGATTCATACAATATCCGATATCATTAGGTAAGGCTGTTCTATTCCTCAACTGCCCAAGATTCAATAAAAAATAGAAGAAACTATCCACCCCATCATAATCAATCACATAAGCCTGTAAATTCAAATTCGCCTGATAGTTAATGTTATTATCATAATTATAATAAGTATGACAACTAGACACACTATCATTTGCTTCAGTAAAAACAGTCATTACTTCCTTCAACCGTCCCAATTGATCAAAAACATATTTTCCTTGCACTTTTCTCAAGAAACGATAATCGGAAGTAGCACGATAATCAGAATTGATAAAAATAGTATCTCCTTTATAATCATAGACAGTCTGTTTATCAACTTCATAAACCTCCTCTTCTACCTTCAATATACAACGGGCCCTACTTTCCCTCGCCTTGCCTTTTCCTATTTGAAACGTAACATTGCAAAGCTTATTGCCGGTATTCAAACAATCCATCTGTCCGATTGTGATTTGGTCGCCCTCATACCTTACCGGGGTATCTCCATACTTTATAATTTTACCATCACGATCATATTCCAATTTCAAAACTTGTTCTTCCTCTCCTGTCAAATCGGTGACCTTAGTCACATACATGTCAGCCATTTTTTCTTTACATCCTCCAACAACAAACAAGAGAATTAATAAAGAAATATATTTTACAAACAACTTCATTTTCATAAGTCAAGCATCATCTCTATGCAAATAAAATAAAAAATATTAGAACTAAGCACAATTTGGAGCTTTTTAACTCAACTTCTTTACCCTCACGCTGTTTTAAACAGCAATTATAATAAGAAGTGAAATATGGAATGGATTATACATCTTTTGAGACAACATTCAGAACTGGCGATTTTTCTGACAATCGCCGCAGGCTTCTGGATTGGAAAAATGAGAATAAAACAATTCAGTTTGGGAATCGTCACCAGTGTATTGCTAGTAGGGGTATTAGTGGGACAGCTTAACATTACAATAGAAGAACCGGTGAAATCCGTGTTTTTTCTTTTATTCCTTTTTGCCATCGGATACAAAGTGGGACCACAATTCTTTCGCGGACTGAAAAAAGATGGTTTACCTCAAGTAGGATTCGCCGTACTCATGTGCGTAGGTTGTTTGGTTATCACTTGGTTATTAGCTACCTTAATGGGATATAATGCCGGTGAAACAGCCGGGTTACTGGCCGGAGCACAAACTATCTCTGCCGTCATAGGGGTAGCGGAAGATACCATAAACGGACTCAACATAGCCTCTTCCCAAAAAAGTGATATGATTAATATCATTCCCGTGGCATACGCTGTAACTTACATTTTCGGTACGGCAGGCTCTGCCTGGGTCCTCTCTTCTTTAGGTCCTAAAATGTTGGGAGGATTAGAAAAAGTGAAAGCCGCCTGCAAAGAGCTAGAAACCCGAATGGGTACCAGCGAAGCAGACGAGCCCGGATTTGAACAAGCACGCCGTCCGGTAGTTTTTCGCGCTTACCGCATAGAGAACGATTGGTTTGGCAACGGCAAGACCGTTGACCAGCTAGAATCCTATTTTATTTCACAAGGGAAAAGATTGTTTGTTGAAAGAATGCGACATGGATCTTCCATTGTCAATGATATTATTCCCGGACAATTATTACAAAAAGGAGACGAAGTGGTACTGAGCGGAAGAAGAGAATTCGCCATTGGTGAGGAAGACTGGATTGGAGAAGAAATCGTCGATCCCCAACTGCTTGATTTCCCTGTGGAAGTACTCCCTGTCATGATACACAAAAAGCCATATTTCAACCAAAAATTGGATTTCATACGCCGTCAAAGCTTTATGCATGGAGTCAGTATACGCCGTATCAAACGGGCAGGTATTGATATCCCTGTTTTCGCACAAACCACTATCGACTGTGGAGATACTCTGGAATTGGTCGGTCTGAAAAAAGAGGTGGAATCTGCTGCAAAAGAACTAGGATATATAGACCGCCCCACCAATGCCACAGATATGACATTTGTAGGACTCGGCATTTTACTAGGAGGTATCATCGGGGCACTTGCAATCCATATCGGCGGAGTACCTATTAGCCTGAGCACTAGTGGAGGGGCCCTGATAACCGGATTAGTATTTGGCTGGTGGCGCAGCAAACGCCCTACCTTCGGACAAATACCGGAATCCTCTTTATGGGTGCTGAATAATGTAGGCTTGAATATGTTCATCGCCGTAGTCGGCATTTCTGCAGGACCCAGCTTTGTACAGGGACTAAAAGAAGTAGGTCCTATGTTATTTATCATAGGTGCGTTGGCTACTTCCTTGCCTTTATTATTAGGGCTGATTCTAGCCAGATATGTATTCAAGTTCCATCCCGCCCTCTCTTTGGGATGCACGGCAGGAGCCCGTACTACCACTGCTGCATTGGGTGCCATACAAGAAGCAGTAGGCAGCGAAACGCCTTCTTTAGGATACACCGTGACCTACGCCGTAGGAAATACACTACTCATCATCTGGGGAGTAATCATTGTATTATTAATCAACTAAAAAAACTAAACTCATACATTATGGAATATTTAAGTAATAAAAGCAGCGTTGCCCGAATGGACAAGAATTTGGAAAAGATCAGCCCTTTCGAATTAAAAAACCGTTTGATTGAAATGGCAGATGAAAGTGTGAAGAAAATGGCACACGTCATGCTGAATGCAGGCAGAGGTAATCCCAACTGGATTGCAACGGAGGCTCGTGAAGCATTCTTTGCCTTGGGCGGTTTTGGCATTGAAGAGTGTCGCCGGGTCATGGACATGCCCGAAGGCATTGCCGGTATTCCTCAAAAAACAGGCATAGCCCAACGTTTTGAGGAATACCTGAAAAAGCATGAAGGAAATGCGGGGACAGATCTATTGAAACGTACCTATAATTATATGCTGATGGAACATGCAGCCGATCCGGACGAGCTAGTACACGAATGGACCGAAAGTATTGTAGGCGACCAATACCCCATGCCTGACCGCATCTTGAAATATACAGAAATTTTAGTACAGGATTACCTGAATCAGGAAATGTGCAACGGGCAACCCCCGCAAGGCAAATTCGATTTATTCGCCACCGAAGGCGGAACAGCAGGGATGTGCTATGTATTTGACTCGCTGGAAGAAAATTTCCTGCTACACAAAGGAGATAGTGTAGCATTGATGGTTCCTATCTTTACACCCTATATTGAGATACCCGAATTGACACGTTACGATTATGATGTGCTCAATATTCCTGCAAATACTCTAAATGAAGAAGGGCTTCATACCTGGCAATACAAAGTGGAAGATATCAATAAACTGCGAGACACGAAATACAAAGCCTTGTTTATTGTCAATCCAAGTAATCCACCCAGTTATCAGTTAAGCAAAGAATGTGTAGATGCCCTGAAAGACGTAGTAACACGCTGGAATCCCAATCTGATGATTATAACAGATGATGTATATGGTACTTTTGTCCCTGGATTCCGCAGCCTGATGGCTGATTTGCCACAGAACACAATTTGTGTCTACTCTTTCTCCAAATATTTTGGAGCGACCGGTTGGCGCCTTGCTGTAATTGCCTTACATGAGAAAAATGTATTCGACAGAATGATTGCTAATCTGCCCCGCAAACGAAAAAGCGAACTAGCCAAACGCTATGGCAGCTTGAGCATGCAAGTAGAAAACATTAAATTCATTGACCGTATGGTAGCAGATAGCCGTCAAGTAGCCTTGAACCATACAGCAGGACTGTCCTTGCCACAACAAATGCAGATGTCACTCTTTGCTTCTTTTTCATTGCTGGACAAAGAAAACACGTATCGTCATGCCATGCTTAATTTAATCCATACCCGTCTGAAAGCATTATGGGACAACACAGGGTTCATTCTCCCCGACGATCCACTAAGGGCTGGTTATTATTCAGAGATAGACATGCTGGTATGGGCCAAGAAATTTTACGGAGATGAATTCGTACAACATCTGCAGACAACTTATAATCCATTGGACGTAGTATTCCGTCTTGCCAATGAAACAGGACTGGTCGTATTGAATGGTGGCGGATTCGACGGACCCGAATGGAGTGTACGTGTATCACTTGCCAACCTGAACGAGAAAGATTATATCAAAATCGGACTCAGTATCCGCAGAATTCTGAATGAATATGCTGACAAATGGAAATCTGAAAAGAAATAAAAAATTAAGAACGTCCGCCGTGAAGTCTGCTTGACCTAACCGGCGGATCTCTTTTTTATATAAAGGTTTTTTGGATTATTTATTCCAAACCTTATCCCTACTTTAAAATAAAATCCCTAGCTTTGCAGATCGAAAAAGGAATTAGATTATGAAGCATATACGGAGCACTTTTTTTCTTCTAACCACTTTATTTATAATGGCTTCATGTGGCGAAGACCGCAGTGGGGAATACTATGCATTAGTTGGAGAGAATGTATGGATAGAACAAATAATGAAAGAGCATTATTTGTGGTATGACAGTATTCCGGCAATAAAGGAAACGGACTATTTTGCCGAACCGGAAGACTTCCTGCAAAAATTGGTTTATACCAAGGCACAAAACGGAAAAGGAGACCCGTATTCGTATATAGAAATAAAGGACGCTTCCGATGCGACACGTTCCTACCTGCAACGTACTTCTACTTACGGATTTGATTTTGAATTAATGACCGATCCCACCGGAATCTCATCACACGTATTTGCCCGTATTTTATTCGTACTGCCCAATTCACCAGCCTCAGAAGCCGGATTGGAACGAGGGAACTGGATATCAGCCATTGGCAAAGAAGAGCTAACCAACAATAATTACGGATATCTGATGGAAGGTGGCAATACAACTTTCGCCAGAGAAAGCTTGGTTTTTGATGAGGAAGGTAATTCCAGCTGGATTGCAACAGATACAGTCAAAGTAGCAGCATCACGACCCGTAGAATTGAATCCGTTCTATATAGATACCATATATGAAGTATCCGGAAGAAAAATAGCCTATATGGTCTACAATGAATTCAGTACAGGCCCCAATAACCAGGCAACAGATACAGAATACAGGGAACAAATGAAACAGATATTCGCCCGGTTCAAAGGGCAGTCACCCGATGCTTTTATTCTGGACTTACGATACAATCCCGGTGGTTATCTGAGTTGTGCCACAGATTTAGGAAGTTATCTGGCACCCGCAGTAGATCTAGGGAAAGTATTTTGCACAACTTTGTATAATAATATCAGTGACCCGCAAAAAGTTGATTTCCCCCTCAACACAGGACTTGCTTCTGAAAACTTGAATTTAAGCAAGCTTTATGTACTAACAAGCAAATTTACTGCATCGGCTTCAGAAGCTGTCATAAATTGTCTCCGTCCATATATAGGCACAGAAAATGTAGTGGTAATAGGTGAAACGACTGTTGGCAAAAATGTAGCCATGGAACCATACCAAGATGAGCGTTACAACTTTATTTTATGGCCGGTAGTGGCATACGTTCTCAACTCGGCAGGACAAGCCAACTATGTAAATGGCATCACCCCCGATTTCACATTGAGCGAACGTAACCTCATCTCCCCTCTCTACCCACTGGGAGACACCCAAGAGTATTTATTGAAGAACACCATAGCTTATATTACGACAGGAAGTATGCCCGACCTGCCACAAGCAGAAGAACAAGTATCAAAAGGAAAAATTATCTATAACTCACTGATTCGAAGAAGTATGAACGGCATACGGCTACGGTAGTCTGACTTATCCAGATACAACGCCCCATTTATTAAAGACCATGTTTAATGCATTTTAAACATGGTCTTGTTTTTTCTGAAAAGAGAACTTATTAAAAACAAAACGGGCATAACAGATGTTATGTACCCAAATAACCATTAAAAACCTGACTTAACAATGAAAAAAGTATTTATTGCAGCAGCTTTGGCTGCCATGATTGTTTCCTGTGGCTCTAAAGGAAACAAAAGTGCTGAAATAATAGCCGAAAGTGAAAGTGACTCTATTTTCGCTGTGAACGACAGCACACTGGGTGAGTTACAAACATATAGCTATGAAGGTATTCTGCCAGCTGCCGATGCCGAAGGAATCAACTATCAACTGACGCTTCAGGAGGCAGGCCAAGACTCACTGGGAACGTACAATCTGACGACCACTTATTTAGGAACAAAAGATGGTAACCAGGCATTTACCGACAGTGGTACAGTTGTAACTATTATTGGAATTCCTAATGACAGCACCGCTATCGTTTATCAATTAGTTTCCGCTACTCCGGGACACGAAAAGACAAACTTTTTGGCAGAGGGTGACAGTGCACTGACAATGATTGGCAAGGACTTCAAGAAAGCTGTTTCTAAACTAAATTACACTTTAAAAAAGAAACTCTAATTAACCCGGCAGCAAAAAAATTCACTAAAGAACAGACTGTTAGTGAACAAAAACATAAGCTGGCCGTTGTATGAGAGAAACTAGACGAAAACAATTAGTATTAACTTAAACAAAAACTTGACATGAAAAAATTAATTCCTATCCTACTGGC
>OMDZ01001397.1_pt1 | contig 11632 bp, 7 predicted proteins | sample 1673641 | NCBI WGS metagenome assembly OMDZ01 (sample SAMEA103958117, study PRJEB25191) | human gut metagenome | biome: human-associated habitat [ENVO:00009003]; feature: intestine environment [ENVO:2100002]; material: feces | place: Germany | collected 2013/2015
TATTACATTCAATATCGCAGCCAATCTTACAGATGAGGATGGTGCTAAAGGTACTTTTACCCCGACATCCTACCGTGTCTATAACATTCCGACAAAAAGTTATCTTATAAACGATTTGCAAGGCAAAACATCTTATTCCCTTACCGACGAAGTGGCCGCCGATGTGACTTACATCAATACTGCCTCTGAAAATATCGGCACGGCTCAGGGCAATAACTATACGTTTAATTTTTATATGCCAGAGAATGTGCAGGCTGCGGGCACGAATATTTCAGGATATAATGATCGCGATAAATGGGATGTAGAAACAAGCACAAGTGGAGCTTCCCCTGAAAATAAAAAATGGGTACATGCGCCGCAAAATAGCACCTTTGTTGTCATTAGTGGTACCTATGAAGGAAAAGCAACAATTGAAAATAATTCAGGGCAGTCTGTGACAGCCGATGTGGAATATACTATCCATTTAGGCGATTTTGGAGAGTCAGGTGACACTAACCGTAATTTCGGAGATTTCTCAGTAATACGAAATAATAGTTATACCTACAATGTGAAAGTTCTTGGGGTTGATAATATTGTCGTGGAAGCTCTGCGAGAAGATGATCCATATCAAAATGGTGCCGAAGGTTCTATTTACGATAATGCTCACACTCTATATAGCTATAATCTGGATGCCCACTACGAGCAGGTTTATTTGGAATACAATCTCTCAGAAATAGCCAATAGTTTAGGCCAAGGATTGAGTGGCAAAGAGCTTGATAATGCCATTGCCAACCAACTAATACTTATCATTCAGTCGGAAGCAATGGACTATACACATGACGATAGTGATGATGAGCCTTATACTACCAAGAGCAAGCGCGGTACGTTGAGCCCGTATCAAATCTATGCTGATGCGGTGAGAGGTAAAAGCGGACAGGAAGCTGAAGATGCTGCCAAAGCTGCTAAAGCTAACGTATTGGGCGGTGGAGTAGATGTAAATGGAAATCCCACTAAGGGATTCGACTACAAATGGATTGAGTTCTTGCCGCAAACAGGTACTGATATTTCTGCATATCCGGGAATATCTACTTGGGCAATGGAAGATCTTGATGGTGATGAAACGGATAGAAATAGTATGAACAATAAAAGTTACTATGCTGATGCACAAGGAACAAGTGGTGTTAATGGAGATCCAACAAAACTTATAGACGTTTATGACATGATTGTCGAAATGGGCAAAGCCATTAGAGAAATATATATGTGTAAATATAGTACACCACCAACAACGCCAACATTCGCTGATTCTAAAATTGAGGTTACTCAAAATAGTAATAATTATGTCGCCCGTTTCACCGCCTTTGTAAACGAGTATTACTATCTGCGTCATCCGCTGACAGGTGCAAAGATTACATCGTGGAGTAAAGTAACAAACAAGATACCTCGCGAGATGATTATTGCCATGAGTACGAAAACATCTACTGATGGCAACAGTTCATACAGTAAGATTCACTCCTACATCACCCAGCTATCTATGCAAACTTTCTATAACGACAACGCTACAAGCCTTAATGCGTTTGGTATAGAGACGTATAACGAGACTCCGCTGAATCGCGATTTTATGTTTGGAAGCCCCGAAAACCAATATGGGCTATCTGATTCTGATGGACGCGAGAACCAGAAAGTCTTGATAAACTCAAATTATCGGGTCTATCCTGATGGGGCTTCTACAAATTGGAGTCCTCTTGATTGGTCAGATTATATCAACTCTACGTATAATGGTTGGAGATCATCCGTAGGTACAGACAGGAGTAGTCATAAATTGTCAGGTGATGCTTATAAAACACAAGCCGCATATTCGGCCTGTATGTCCCGTAATCGTGACCTGAACGGTAACGGAAAAATTGACGAGAACGAGATACGCTGGTTCCTCCCATCGCTTAACGAATACATCCGCATGGGTATCGGTGCCAATGCCATCTCAAATGCCGCCCAACTTTATAGTGGAGACAAGACGACAATGACTAAAAGTAATTATCCTTCAGCTTATATTAGCGACGGTTCACTATTCTATACCAGCAGTGCATCTGACAAGCGGGTTTACTGGGCAATAGAGAAAGGTTCGTATGGAGCGGTTGGCAGCGATTACGACAAGAGTAAAGCGTTACCAATCCGCTGCATCCGGAATCTACCAGCTTCCGCAGAGGGAGCAACAACCGATATCTCTTCTGTAAATGGAGTTAAATCTGATGCAACTTATAAAAAGCATGATGCGAGTGGAAATACACCTATTGTCCTTGAATTTAAAGACCGTTTGGTATCAAGTCTTTATCGAGAGCGTGCACAAGGTTCATTGGGAACACATAATGAAGATGATAAAACCAATTCTTTTTATCAAGGAATTTTTGTTGCAAGCGATTATATTAAAGATAAAGAAGGAAATATTAAAGGCTATACTTTAAAGGAAATTATTGGTAATGGTAGTAATATAACTAACCCATGTTCAAATTATAACGAAAGTGATTACGGAAATTGGCGTGTTCCTAATTTAGTGGAATTATCGGCTATGAATGCTGCTGGATTACTAAATGATTGTTACGATGCTGAATATGGTAGAGCAGCCTCTTGTACACAATTCAGTAATCTTAAGGTCCGTTACGGTTTTGCTCGTTCTATTTTAATTTATTGTCCAGGGGCAAAAGGAAATGAACTTGATTTAAATTTTCGTATTCGTTGTGTTCGTGATGTTCCCGCAAACTACACTTTCCCGACAAATTAATCTTTAGAGCTAATGAGCACATATAAATTACTAATAGGCCTTTTACTACTTTTTACCTCTTGCCGCTCCAAGCCGGACACAACAGAGGCAAAGGAACGTACCCATACGGACTCTACCGTCGTACAGCAACAGGCACAGTTCCCCTTCCCCACCATCCCCTCCACCCTGACAGAACCCGAAGCCCGCAAGTCCTACCTCCTCACCCACTATTGGGAGCGTTTCGACTTTGCTGACACCACCTTGGTGGATAACCGTGACGTGACCGAACAGGGCTTTGTGAACTTCATCGCCCTGCTGGCAGATGGCACGACGCCGGACGAACTGATGCGTGAAAGCATGGAGAACTGGTGCAGGAGGTTTATTCCTTCGACTTATGCATGCCCGGTGCTGATGAAGATGGCGGATGATTACCTCTACAATCCGAATTCGCCTTTCTACAACGAACATCTGTATGGAATGTATCTGGAAGCACTGATCAAGGAATTCCCCAAAGGGGATGCACAAATTTCGAGATTCGGCTTCAGGCTAAGCCTGCTGAAACGGAACAATCCGGGCAACCGGGCAACGGACTTCACCTACTACCTGCCCGACGGCAACCGCCGCACGCTGGCCGCTACACCAGTGAAGGGCGACCGCTTGTTACTAGTGTTCTACGACCCGGAATGTGAGTCGTGCCACGCCGTATTGGGACAGATGATAGCCAGCACGGCACTGGCAGAAGCTGTGAAGACGGGACGAATGAGTGTACTGGCCATTTATACCGAAGGCAACGAAGAAGCCTGGCGCAAAGCCTTGCCCGATATGCCCGAAGGTTGGGTGGTAGGCACCGACCGTGAGACAGTGAAGACCGGCGCACTGTACGACCTGAAAGCCATGCCTTCGCTCTACTTGCTGGACGGACAAAAGAAGGTATTGCTGAAAGATGCCGCTTTTGAAGAGATAAGCCGCTTTTTAGGATTTTGAGTTGCTCACCACAGAGAGCACAGAGTGGTACAGAAAAAAGTCACCGTGAGGTGACGCGCAAGCCTGTTCATGGCTTAGAGAAGCTGGAACTGGCAGCACTTATCAGTGCGATAAGTGTGATTGTTTGTTTTGTTTGTCAAGCCATACTGCCTCAATGCGGTATGGCTTGTTTTTTCTCCTGTCAGGAAAAAAAATCCCAGTCAGAGAGATATGTTGCTCTAACTGGGAAATAATCGGGCTATAATACCCATTTTAATAATGATTGTAACTGATGACTTTTTCTGCCGGTTTCCTCGACTTCCGGCGTTTTTCTTTCACGGGATATCCGATTGTGATGTCAAGCAGCAACCGTTTGCCTGAAGGAATACCGGTCAGCTTCTTAATCTCTTTCTCGTCGAACCAGCCTAAAATACACGACCCAAGTCCTTCGCTCTCGGCTGCCAGCACAATATGGGCGGCAGCAATGCCGATGTCGATCAGCGGGAAATATTTATCTTTTATCTTGGCACCTAGGAAGGAAGTGAAATTCATAGATTCCTCCACCACCAGAATATGAACCGGCGCGTTGCGGGCAAACTTGTTCATGCCCAGTCCGGCAGTAGCCTTTCCTACTGCTGCGGCCAGCTCGGGATCGGTAACGACGACAAACTTCCACGGCTGCGCATTGCAGGCCGACGGCGAAAGACGTGCCGCCTGCAATATGCGTTCCAGCTTCTCCTGCTCCACCGGACGTGACACATCGTAAGCACGGTCGCTCTGCCGCGCCTCGACCAGGCGAAGAAAATCAGACTCTGCAAACATATCTATCATTAAAATTTAGGTTTCACCTATCAAGTTCAGGTTGATAGTAAATCTCAACCTGCTTTCATCTTGAAATCCCCTCCTGGGTAAAGCCTCAATACTGTATCATCCGGCTGATATACTTTCCTATAATATCGAACTCCAAATTGACTACGCTTCCTACCCGAATGGCATGGAAGTTGGTATGTTCGAATGTATAAGGAATGATGGCAACCTGGAAGGTATCGTCGGTAGGGTTGCACACCGTCAGACTGACACCGTTTACTGTCACCGAACCTTTGTCGACAGTGATATAGCCCCGTTTCGCCATCTCCTTATCAAAGGCATAACGGAAGGTAAAATAGTAACTGCCTTCAGCATCCTTAACATCAATGCAGGTAGCAGTCTGATCGACATGGCCCTGAACGATATGTCCGTCCAAACGTCCGTTCATCATCATGCTGCGTTCTACATTCACTTCATCGCCTACCTGCAACAAACCGAGGTTGGAGCGGTCCAGCGTTTCCTTCATGGCTGTTACCGTATAGGTATCATCGGTCATGCTGACTACCGTAAGGCATACACCGTTGTGAGACACACTCTGGTCAATCTTCAACTCATTTACAAAAGAGCATGTGAAAGTGAAATGCACATTCTCCTGCTCTTTTACCATCGCCACCAACTTGGCGCATTCTTCTACGATTCCGGAAAACATATACTAAGTATTTAATTCTTTTTGGGTTAGGTTTATGAGTCTATAAGTTATTTTGTTTCAGCTCGAAAACCCACAAACTTACAAACTGATAAACTCACCTATTATTATTAAGATTTATACTTTGCGAAGATAGACATTTTTTCTTTTCTGACTAAAAGAAGGGGCAACAAAAAAGGCAGCTTTTCACAAAGCCACCTTTTTCAGTTTTCAATAGGTATTAGTTTTTTTTTAAGGTAAAAAGATTGTTTTCAGGATAACGATGCAAATATAGCGGCTTTTCGAGATACCAGCCAAATTAAAAAACATGTCTTATAACATCTTTTTGAAAAAACTTTTGGATTTGTTATCATTTGAAAGCAATTTTCTACATCCGCACCTTTTTCAAGGAACAAATATAAGATTTTTTTTCTTGAAACACTAAAATTATCCTAAAAAACTGTTTCCTTTCCTATATTAACGGGGATAGTTTTCATCCGTGCGTCCGCTATGTTTTAATACCTTCGCATCGATAAAGAAAACAATTTCCTCGGCTATATTTGTAATATGGTCGCCCGAACGTTCCAGTTTGCGGAACACACTGATGAGGTTCAAACAAGTCAATGCACTTTCGGGATGCTTCACTATATAATCGGCCAGAATTGCCGTCACCTCGGCGTTGATTTCATCCAGCAGGTTGTCTTTAGCAAAAACAGAGGTCGCCAACTCCTGACTTTCTTCCTGAAGAGCTTTTTTGGCCAGTTCCAGCATCGAAAGTACTTGTTTGATCATTTCTTCCAAACGAAGTTTCTTGATCAGTTCGGCATCCAACGCTGGCTCCTTACAATTAATGGCAAAACGTGCTACACCTTCTGCAAAATCGCCCAACCGCTCCAGATTGGTATTGATTTTAAGCATGGCCAGCACAAAACGCAAATCAATTGCTACCGGATTGTACAAAGCAATGATATCTTCGACATCGCTGTCTATTTTCAATTCCAAAGCATTGACACGACGTTCACGGACCAACACTTGCTGTGCCAGTTCGCGGTCAAGAGTAAGTACTGCTTCTCCTGCCCTGTCAAGCTGGTTGTACACCAGATTCCACATCTCCTCTATCTCCTTTTTCAGCAAGACGAGTTCCGATTCGATAAATTTTACCATAACTTTTTTGTTTTTATAATTGATGATTTATTTAAGTTTCTGTTTCAATATTCCATTGGAAGCTAAGAATTTATAGTATTCAAAGCCAATAGTGCGGAAATCAGTCGCAACCTGTTCTACCGACCTTTAACTTCCAAACTCCACCGGAGAACGGCCACTTCTTCTCCCCCTTTAACTCTTGTAAGTTTCGGTGAAACCAAAACTTGCGAAAGTTAAGCCTATTACATTGGATATGCAAAGAAACAGAGCGGATGTTAAGAGGATATGACTGCATTTTGAAAGATCTGTTACAAAAGTGTTACATTTCTGTTACATCCCCCTTGGATACTTTTCCACCGTTTACAACCGGAAATGACAATAGCCCGACACCATCAGGCACTTCATAGACTACTGATGCTGCTCCCCCCTTCAGGAAATCATAAAAAAGCACGGATATAATTCCTGCAAAATAGCAATATACCAAAAAATTAGTCGTATTTTTGCAAAGTTGAAAATAGTGAAAACTACGAAAAGATACAATTATGGCAGAAATGAAAAGCGAAGAAACAAGCGAAAAGAAAAGCTTGAACTTCATTGAGCAGATAGTAGAGAACGACTTGAAAGAAGGTAAAAACGGAGGAAGAGTACAGACACGTTTTCCGCCAGAGCCTAACGGCTATCTTCACATCGGACACGCTAAAGCAATTTGCCTCGATTTTGGCATTGCAGCTGCTCATGGTGGTGTGTGCAACCTGCGCTTTGACGACACCAACCCGACTAAAGAAGATGTAGAATATGTAGAAGCCATCAAGGAAGATATCAAGTGGCTGGGATATCAGTGGGGAAACGAATATTATGCTTCCGACTACTTCCAGCAACTTTGGGACTTTGCCATACGGCTGATTAAAGAAGGAAAAGCATACATCGACGAACAATCCAGCGAAGAGATTGCTGCCCAGAAAGGTACACCTACACAACCTGGTGTGGAAAGTCCGTACCGCAACCGTCCCATTGAAGAAAATCTGGAGCTGTTCCAGAAAATGAACAATGGAGAAATAGAAGAAGGAGCCATGGTGCTGCGTGCCAAGATAGATATGGCTAACCCCAATATGCACTTCCGCGACCCGATCATTTACCGCGTCGTAAAACATCCGCACCACCGTACGGGAACAAAATGGAAAGCATACCCGATGTACGACTTCGCCCACGGGCAAAGCGACTTCTTCGAAGGCGTGACCCACTCGCTCTGTACACTGGAGTTTGTGGTACACCGTCCGCTGTACGACTTGTTCGTGGACTGGCTGAAGGAAGGAAAAGATCTGGAAGACAACCGTCCCCGTCAGTACGAATTCAACAAACTGAACCTGAGTTATACACTCATGAGCAAGCGTAACTTGCTGACCTTGGTAAAAGAAGGACTTGTCAACGGTTGGGACGATCCCCGTATGCCGACCATTTGCGGTTTCCGCCGTCGTGGCTACTCACCGGAATCAATCCATAAGTTCATTGACAAGATTGGCTACACGACCTACGATGCACTCAACGAGTTTGCATTGCTGGAAAGTGCCGTACGCGAAGACCTCAACGACCGTGCAACCCGCATTTCGGCTGTACTGAATCCGGTAAAACTGGTTATCACCAACTATCCGGAAGGACAGGTAGAAGAACTGGAAGCCATCAACAATCCGGAACATCCCGAAGAAGGCAGTCACATGATCGAATTCAGCCGCGAATTGTGGATGGAACGCGAAGACTTCATGGAAGATGCTCCGAAAAAGTATTTCCGCATGACTCCCGGACAGGAAGTACGTCTGAAAAATGCCTATATCGTAAAATGTACCGGATGCAAGAAAAACGAAGCCGGCGAAGTGGTAGAGGTATATTGCGAATATGATCCTGACTCGAAAAGCGGTATGCCGGGTGCCAACCGAAAAGTAAAAGGTACACTCCACTGGGTAAGCTGTGCACACTGTCTGGAAGCAGAAGTTCGTCTGTACGACCGCCTGTGGAAAGTGGAGAACCCACGTGATGAACTGGCTGCCATTCGCGAAGCTAAAAAATGCGATGCACTGACCGCCATGAAGGAAATTATCAATCCCGACTCGCTTCAGGTATTGCCCTGCTGCTACATCGAAAAGTTTGCAGCCGGCATGAAGCCTCTTACCTATCTGCAGTTCCAACGTATCGGCTACTTCAATGTAGACAAGGACTCTACTCCCGAGAAGATGGTCTTCAACCGAACTGTAGGACTGAAAGATACTTGGGGAAAAATCAACAAATAAATCAAAAAGGAGTTATTACTATTGATGAACAGAAAAAACCTACTGTCTGGAAGAGACAAAGAATTGTACGAACTGGCAGAACAATACGAAAAAGCCCAAAGGGAAAGAATGCCCATCTATATGGATGCGGACGACCTGGCGGACTTGGCGGACTGGTATGCCATGCGGAATAAATTTCAGACAGCTCTGGAAACCACTGAATATGGACTGAGCCTGCACCCCAACAACACTGCGTTGTTGGTGGAGCGGGCTTACCTGTTCCTGGACACTCAACGTCGTGGAAAGGCCAAAGAAATAGTCGAAAGAATCACCGACGATTTTTCTTCCGAGGTAAAAATACTGAAGGCCAACATACTGATGGGCGAAGGCAAACTGGAAGAAGCTGAAAAGCTGATCAACACCATTAAAGACAAAGAGGAACTGGCCAACATTATTGAGGTAGCTTACCTCTACAATGACATGGGGTATTCGCAGAAGGCCTCACAATGGTTAGAGATAGGAAAGGGGCTTTATGATGAAGATGAAGCCTATTTGGCTGTAGTGGCCGACTGCCTGTATGGAGAGCGCAAGTTCGACGAAGCAGCCGTATACTACAATAAACTGATAGACAAGAATCCCTATTCTGCCCCTTATTGGTTTGGCTTGGCACGATGTTATTTCGAGCAGCAACAGTACGACAAGGCCATCGATGCCTGCGACTATGCCATCATATCCGACGATGAATTTGCCGAAGCATACGTAGTCAAAGGACATTCGTTTTACCAGCTTGGAAACGACAAGAAAGCCTTGGAAAGCTACCGGAAAGCCGAAGAACTGCAAGTGCTGACTCATGACTTTGTCTATACCTTCATTGCCATGGGACATATCAGCCAAAATGAATGGGAGCAAGCCTATCACTATCTTAAAGCTGCCATAGACAGTTACGAGGAAAAGACAATTCCACTTGCCATGCTGTATTCCAATGCTGCCCTCTGCCTCTTCAAAATGGGAGAAAAAGAGAAAGCTTACCAATATAGCCGCAAAGCCATAGGAACCGATCCGAATGATGTGGAGAACTATCTGATATCCGGCCGAATTTATATGGAAGATGGAAATCCCGAACAGGGAATCAAGCAATGGGCCAGGGCGTTGAAAATCGCCCCCTATCCGGAGACTTGGAACGAAATAGGGCTCATATGCATGGAAATCAATCAGATAGAATATGCACGAGTAGCTTTCGAACACGTCAAGAAAGATGCCCCCGACTACGAAGGAATCAACGAAAGACTAACTTCTATTTATCTGATATTGCATGATAAAGAAAACTTCATGAAGTACAACCAGCTTTGCAAAAATCCAATCAGCCAAAACGAGTTGAAAGAATTACAGCAGATGATGAACGGAGATGAGCGGGAGGAAATGGCTAAAATCATGAAAGATATTTTTGAATCACTAAAATAAACCGTTAAAACCAAGTAGAAGAAAAAAAAATGGAATCAGTAGCAGAACTTCTCAAATGGGTATTGGAAAACCTGAATTATTGGGTAGTCACTATTTTTATGGCTATCGAGAGTTCGTTTATACCTTTCCCCTCTGAAGCAGTAGTGCCACCGGCTGCATGGAAAGCCATGGCAGACGATAGTATGAACATAATCCTGGTCGTAGTCTTTGCAACCATAGGAGCAGACTTGGGAGCATTGCTCAATTACTACCTGGCAAAATGGCTTGGACGTCCCATCGTCTATAAATTTGCCAACAGCCGTTTCGGTCACATGTGCCTGATCGATGAAGAAAAAGTACGCCATGCCGAAGAATATTTCCGCAAGCACGGTGCAGCCTCTACTTTCTTCGGACGATTGATACCGGCTGTACGCCAGCTTATCAGTATCCCCGCCGGACTGGCCGGAATGAAAATGGGACCATTCCTGCTCTACACTACCTTGGGAGCCGGAATCTGGAACGCAATATTGGCGACATTAGGATACCTGATATACCGCTTCACAGATCTGAAAACCACCAACGATGTTTATGTCATGGCAACCAAATACAGCCATGAAATAGGATATTGCATTCTGGCATTGGCTATTCTGGCAATAGCCTTCATTGCTTACAAAGGACTGAAAAAGAAGAGCCAGAAGAAATAACGACATCACAAGAATTCATCAAAAGAACGGGAGAAAATATAGTTAAAAGCTCTATTTTCTCCCGTTCTTTTATTACGCAGTCAGCTCTTATCTCAATCCCCTAAACAAACAACTATGAGTCCTTCATTTTCCAAGCCACAATTTATCGGATAAGAGTAGCCGTTAACTAAAGGAACGACAAGGCATCAGTTATCCTTTTGACAACCTGCTTTCTGAAGGGAGAAAGAGATCTGAAAAGAAAGAAATGAATGCCTACTATCCTTCTAAAACTTCCCAGTTATCCCCAGCGAGTGCACCAATTATTGCACTCGCAGTGCAGTAGTCAGTGCACTCGCAGTGCAACAGTTGGTGCACTAACAGTGCAGTAACTATTGCACTGGAACAGCACAGTTAGCGTATTTGAAAGAAACAATTCAAAAGAATAACATGCGGGATTATCGTTTTTCAGGCGCGGCTTTCCCGTGTCTTTCCGTGGCATCCGTGCCTGAAGGGAAAAAAAGAATTCTGCGTGCATGCGGATAGAAAACAAAAAAGCCCCTCCGGAACTCTCCGAAGGGGCTTCTACTAAAACGGCGACTACCTACTCTCCCACTGTTACGCAGTACCATCGGCGTGACCGGGCTTAACTTCTCTGTTCGGAATGGGAAGAGGTGGAACCCCGATGCTATAGTCACCTTAATAAGGTCGACATGATGTCTGAAAGTAAAAATCTCAATTCTGAACGTATATAACGACTAACCTGTATCCTCTTTGAGACCTAAAAGTGAACGGGCAATTAGTAATGCTCGGCTTTGGTGTCGCCACCTTTACACCTGCATCCTATCAACGTCATCGTCTTTGACGACCCTAAGAAATCTAATCTTGTGGCTGGCTTCGTACTTAGATGCTTTCAGCA
>OMDZ01001406.1_pt1 | contig 11572 bp, 8 predicted proteins | sample 1673641 | NCBI WGS metagenome assembly OMDZ01 (sample SAMEA103958117, study PRJEB25191) | human gut metagenome | biome: human-associated habitat [ENVO:00009003]; feature: intestine environment [ENVO:2100002]; material: feces | place: Germany | collected 2013/2015
CTTCATCCAGTGTCACATAACTGTTGATTGTTGGCTCTACTTCTTTTGCCTGCTCGATTACTGCCCGGACTGCTTCTCTGACTGTCACCTCACCGGCTTTTATTTTTCTGCCCAGTTCAAGGGCTGTAAGTTTTAATAAATCCATCTTCATCTCACTCCCTTTAACCTATCGTCTTCGGCACTTCAAAGCTGTCTTCTTTCCGAAGCGGTGCATTTGCCAGCGTCTTCTCTTTATTATCACCATTTGTTACAACATCTTCCCTGAATACATTCTGCACCGGAAATACATGAGACATCGGTTCAATCCCGGTGGTATCCAGTTCATTTAAGGTATCTATATAATCCAGCATCTGCTCCATGTCTTTTTTCGCTGCTTCTTTCTCTTCCTCTGAAAGTTCATCATAGGAGAAACCTCTTGCCAAGCCATACTTATGACCTACCTTGTTGTAATAGTCGGTATGAAGTTGTGATAAATACTGTGACTTATCCTTTGCTCGCTCTCCCCACACTTTGGCATAAGAGACCCTTTCAACAACACCCTTTGCAACTTCCGATTTTGTGAAGTTGTCACGTTCTTCTTTTGGAAGTGCTCTCCATTCCTTTGTAGAGAGAACCTTTTCTGGATTATCCTTGTGGATATACTTGCTTCCGACGCGCCCACGTTGTTTTACTTGTTCAACAGGCACGGTCTGCACATGGGCATGGATGCTTGTCTCATCACAATGCACATCAAAGCTGATGACATTCTCTTCTCCCCATTTCTCACATGCAAAGCGGTAGGTGTCCAATGCCCAGTCATAGATGCCTTTTTGTAATGTCACCTTGCTGTGGTCAGCATTTGGATCTGACGTGTTGAGTTTCTTTTCACCAAAGGCAAGCCTGTTAAGCACATCATGGTCACCACTGAAGATGATGCCGACAGTGCAGTTCGGACTGTTCCTTGAAACTTGGTCGGGACGCTTGGCATCCATATATGGCTTGAAGCCAAGTTCATCAAGTCTGTGCTGCAAGCGTTCATGCAACGGCACAGACTGGGAACCAAGAGGCACAATCTTTCCACCCTTGACTATCTCAAAGTTGAGTCTCTTGCGTGAGTAGTTATAATGGTTGTTCTTGTCTATGTCTGCGTTTTTTAGTTGGTAACGCTTCTCGTCCCAACCTCTGCGTTCCGCCTCGTTGCCCACTTGGGAAGAGAACGATTTCTTGTCTGTGCCTACATGGATGGCGGCACGTGGTATGTTTCTTTCCATAAGAATCTTGTTTGAGTTTGTAACATTGTTATAGTATGACTGGTGACAGGTCTCGGGCGGAGCTTGAGCATAATAGAAGGACTTTTTAAGTGAACAGCGTCAGCAGGTGAATCTAAAAGTCCCTATTATGTTTAGGACTTTTGTGAAAGTCCGTCACGCAAGCGTGCTCGCAGATCCTTACCCACTCTGCTATGACTCTTCCACCAACACCAATCCAAGACAGTCTATCAGATGCTGGAGTGGCGGATGTTGCTTTATCAGCCTTTGTAGCGCCATCTGCGGTGTTTCCGTCATCAATAGGAAGTCGGCAATGTCAAGACCATTGACCTTTTGTTCATCGGTGGCATTGTCTTCCAAGATATTGCTGACAAGAACTTGTTTGCATATTGATTGCAGCAAAGGAATTTTTGATTTCCATTTGTCCGTTGCTCCAAGGTCAGGGAACAGGATGATGTCCCGACCTCCCAATACCTTGACAGCGATTTGGTTGAGACAGCCATGCATACCTCCAGTTGCCAGCCAGATGAAATTGGGGATGAAATGGGATGCTATTATGGCAGTTTTTTCGCTCTCGACAATAGCGACCGACATTGTGGGATGCTGTGCCAGCAAATGCTCACCAAAGAAACATTGGCACAAGTTGAAATCTGGAAGATGAAGAAAAGCATGCGCCCATCCAACATAAGAACGTGGCTCTTTCACACGATGTCCGTCTTTGGGATTATATAGCATGACCTTGCCAGTCCTCACCTTATCATCCTTGTCAACTTGCCAATAAATGGTTGAGCCTCCCCACTTATAGGATGTTCCGACATGATACATCTTCATCAGCCTTTCTGTCTCTTGTTCACCAAAGACCTTGGAAAGGTACTGGTATAACGGATTGATTCCGTAATGAGACAAGGAACGCTCCATAATAGCGTTGGCGATATAGGAAATAGGCTTTTCTACGACTTTCGGTTGGATATTCCTTCTTGTCGGATGTGGCAATTTGTCCTTAGACAGAAAGTCTGGATGCTCACGGAAATAGTCTTTAGGAGTATAGTGATACCCACAACTATGCTCATGGTCGCATTTGCCTACATTGTCAGGGAAGGATACTTCCCCCTCATCATCTATGTATCTTGTGAAACAACGCTTGCGCTCACAATTCGGGCATGTGTAACGATTACCCAATCTGTATTTCTCCAAGTGAAATCTATACTCGTTCATCATCGTAACTGAAATGAATTATTGGTGAATTTCAGCTTTCAGTTCTTTCATGTTTTCAGTTACGCACTTGTCAACTGAAAAACTGAAACAAATGAATACTGAAAACAGGTTGGTTTATGTTTCAGTTGCCTGTCCTGTTTCGAACTTTACTTTTTCGTAAAATCCTTTCTTTGCCTTTGTGATTAGTCCAGACTTCATAAGCTCCTTTATATAGTTCATCACAGTACGGTCTGTAACATGCAGATTCTCCATTCCTGTTTTTATAGCTGTTTTTGTGTCAAAACTGTCTTCCAACAGATACAGCAACTCCTTGGACATAGAATCACAGGTATCTTCAGCAACAAAGGCTCGGCAGCGTTGATAGCAATTCTCACAGTATTCATTGAGTCGTAATGCTCCTTCTATGGAATCCACATCTATACTTTGCAGATGGCTCTCGCCACAGGCGTATCTTAGAGCTTGGAGCAATAAGGCAATGCGTGCGACGTGGGTATTGTGCTTCATCACCCTCGTTTGAACATCCTCATCGTCCTCTATGGCATTGATGGCATCCACATTTCTGTTCCACCAACCAAAGAAAAGGGAATGTGCGTCCTTGTCCATATAAAGGATATTTGGACAACATTCATTTGTGTCATTACACCTTGCATAGTCAAGTCCAAAGATTTTCCCGATGATGTCAGCCCATTTTCTTGAAGCCTCGCTCTGGCGCACATGGCTGTCTTCCTCATCCAGCCAGTGTGGAACTTTCTTGGATTTGGGATATACAACCAGAATACGGTCAAGAAAACCTGTATCCATGAATTTGGAAGCCATCAGTTCCTTCATTCGTTTGGTCTGTGTTGTACCGATGATGTTGACACATGGCTCTTCTACACGTTGTGGGCGGTCATTCTTGACACGGGTGTTCTCCAAGTGGCATCCGCTCCAGATGGAAAGTAGGCGTTCAAGCATGGGATTTTTCCCATACCTGTCTGTATTGGCAAGCAGTCCGAGAATTTCATCATAGTTGATGGCTATGCCACGCAAGTTGTTGTAATGCTCCAATACCAGAGCCTCCAATGTAAAGTCATCCAATGTGACCCTTTTCAGAATAGGCTTCTTCATGTCCTTGCTTCCGCTTTCCTTTGTTGCACATACGGCCTCATACAGGTCAAGTTCATGGCAAAACTTGTCAAACAGCTTTCGTTCATACTCCCGAATTGGCTTGTATGCAAGCTGTAATGGTGGAGTTTTGCCCATGCCAGGTCTGCCAACCAATATGATATAAAGGGCGGCATTCGTGTCCCAGTCCTGCTTAACATGAATACGATAGGTATTGCCAAGAGCCGCTGATGCTGCCGACAGCATGGACATGGCGACATAATCCACCTTGAAATTGCCGTGCACCACCATGTCTATGATGATGGACTGCATTTTTTGTGGAAATACCTCAAGAGGGAAGCCTGAGTCCGCTAAAGACTCGGCTTCCATGTTGATTTTGTTACATAGTTCAAGCGCATCCATGACATTACCAGTTTAAGGGTTTCGGCTTGCGCTTGTTTCCAGCAAGAATAGCTGCGTTCTCTTCCTCTGCCGTGAGAGGTACCGGATTCTTGCGGTTAGTCTCCAGCCACTTGTCAAGTTCATCTTGATAAAGGCAGTAACGCTTGCCCGGCTTGGTGGCAGGAATGCTGCCGTTTCCAAGTTTCATGTAGAGAGTTGCCATCGGCATTTTCAGGTATGCCGATGCTTCCTCCACACTCATAGGTATGTGCGTGTTCGCCTTGTGTGGCTTGTTCTGTGATTGCAGACCGATGATCATCTGCTTCATGCCCACCACTTCATCCCGAAGCTGGGCAACGACCATTGGAAGGTCGTTGAAAGTTAATTCCTTTGTCATATACAAGTTGTTCTAAAAAACTGGGACAAAGGAACAGAATGATGCTTCCGTTACTGAGGTTCGTGACAGTCATTTGTCATTCACGAAGGAATAACTCTAACAATAGGGATTATTCGGGAGTTTCCTCTGATATATCATGAAACTCATATCCTCCATTGCCAGGCTCATCAATCGGAATGACATCATTAGAACATGGTGCTTTCAGGTTCTTCAATGTGCTGTAGTCCAAGCCTTCAAACGGCTTTGGAAATAAAGCCCTGACAAAGGCTATTCGCATTGCCATTGTGTAATCACGTTTACCCAAACGTTCTGCGATATTCCACACGAAGTGCCTTAAAGGAATATTCTCAACCATCTCCTTGAAACGGTTTATTGCTATCGGGGTATAGTTGGTGTCGTTGCTCCATTCCTTGACAGCCTCAATTACCTTGTGCAAATCTTCCTCATACAGAAACCTTGACATGGTACGATGCACATAGTCAAGTACGGCTCTCGTTCGTTTTTCCTTTATCTCCTGTGCTTCTTTTTCTTGTGCCTCTACACACTTGGCATAGTCCTCATGACTGTATTGTGCTGACTCTGTTTGTGGTAATGTTTGCTTTGGCTGTTCTTGTTCTGTTGCTGGCTCTGCTTCTACAACGTTTTTCTTTGTCTTGCTGTTGCTACCAATGGTCATCAGTTCATAGGGATAATTCACCATAGAAATGAATATCGCCCAAAGCAGGATGTTGCTCCCTACAAAGATGATTGACTCGACAAACAGACTTTGGTGAAAGTCATTGCCTACATACATAGCCACGACAAGAGAGATGGCGAGAATTGCAGTACCAACAAAAGCGTAGATGGTACAATCTGAAGTTGTCTTGGTTTCTATCATTATTGTATTCGTTTTATTGTTATTCGTTCAAAAACTTCCACAAAGTTAGATGCAGAAGCATGTAAAAACAGCATTTACGTTCTCTGGCACTCTTTCTTTTACGCTTTATTAGCGTTCTAATATGATTTCATACTCTGAATCATACTTGAAACAGCTCGTTAGTGCCAGTTGCCGCTAATTGCTGACTACAAAGGTAAGGATGAAGAAAAGGGATATTTGCAGTTCCTCTTTAATATCAACAGAAATTGGAATGTATTTGTCGAATTGGTTCTATCCACGACAGCAAATAGAACCAACAAAATGAGAAAAGGACTATTGGAACACTATCATTCCAACAGTCCTTTTCTGCGTGTTATTGTCAAATGGTTACTTCTTCAAGGTGATACAGCCAACCGAAGCACGCTTCTGGGCATCGGAAATCTTGGCATACACCTCTGTTGTTGCCACATTCTTGTGACCGAGATAACGCTGCACAACCGCAATACTTGTTCCTGCGTCCAACTGGAGACAGGCAAAGCTGTGGCGTGAGCAATGATAGGATATATGCTTGGTGATTCCTGCTTCTCTCAGCCAGTTCTTCAATGGTGCCTGTGTCATGGAGTCTTTGAAATCGGGGAACACCTTACCTCGTTTATCTGGTGAATAGCCTATCAGTTCCAAGGCTTCCTCACTGATTGGGTTATGCACGATGTCCTTTGTCTTCTGCATTCGTGTAGTGACATACATCACACCATCGCTGCCGTATGGCTGTATTTCTTCCCAAGTGAGCTTCTTGATGTCGCTCTTTCGCAATGCCGTTAGACAAGAGAACAGGAAGGCTCGCTTCAATGCAGGGGTAGAGCATGGAGTGGATGCCAAGCGGATAACCTCGTCTTGTGAAAGATGCTCCTTGTCAGTCGGGATTGTCTCGATACGCTCCAAGAAACCGTTCGGGTTCTCCTTTATCTTGCGATCACGATAGGCAGTGTGGATTGAAGCACGGAAAGTTGACCAGTAGTTGGCTGCTGAGTTGATATGTAGTTTTCTGTTCTTATGCAGTCCCTGTGGTGCTGTCAGCAGATACTCACGAAATCTGTTGCACAAGTCCACGTTTATCTCACCGAAGGTACACTTGCCTTGCGTGAAGGTACGAAAGTGCATATAGACGTGCTGCCACTTGGAGTTCTTCTTGTCTGCCAGTTTCTTGAAGTAGGCGAGGAAATCTCCTTTCATCTTCTCCTTGTCGAAGAAATCATAACGCTCGTTGACGATAGCCTCAAAGCGACGGCAGCGTATCGCCTCGGCTCTTGCCGTAAGGTTGAGGTTGTACTTCTGTTCCGTCTGGTTCTTCGGCTTGGCATAGATGTAGATGCCAAGCGACTCATGGCGGATGACTTTCATCGTGCTCTCGTCACGATAGCCTGGATAATAGTCAAGATAATAGGACAGCATGCGTCCGTCCTTGATTTTGCGTGTACGCAATGATACGGTCTTGCAAATGTTGCTCATAACTGATATGTATTATTGATGATTATTCATGGTGAAGTGTCTCTTCACGGCTGCAAAATAACTGAATGATACTTCCGTGACTCCAATTATTTGCAGTCATTGATGGATAATGCTGAAATCATTTGAAATCACAGTCCTTTTGCTGCTCTTTCCGCCATTGCTCGCTCCACATCCGTCTTCAAAAGCAAGTTCTTTACACCCACTTTTACCTTGCTAATATGGTGAACTCTCACAATATGGCAGATATTGGCACTTGTCAGACCATACAACAGCTGCACTTGTTCGGTGGTATAATAGTTGTCATCGCTCATGAGGTCAGTCCTGCGCAGTTCTTCAAGATGTTCCTTGGAATAATAGGTGCGACCATACTCACGTTTGGTGGGTATCTTATGACGATATGCATATGCCCTGAGTGCCGACTTGCTCATACTGAAAGCATCCTCTACATCATCAGCAGTCACCCATTCCGTGATGCTGTTGATGTCAACGGCAGTACCGAAGAACTCATCAATATGCCGTTTGCTGTAATAGTTCTTGCCAGCGATACGGCACATCGGTATCTGGTTGCGCTTGGCGGAGGTGTAGAGCCAAGACTTCTTGACCTTATAAATGGACATCACTTCCTCACCAGAATAATAGTCAAGCACCTCATTCTCCTCTTTCCCTTTTGTCGGTTCCTGCTTTCGTATTTGCTTTTCTGCTTTTGCCTTTTTATTGGGTTTGCTCTTGCTGGCAGGAATCACACGCTTGTAGGGATTACCCTCAAACATCTTCTCTATATCAGCCTTTCTTACGAATGCCATTCTGCTGCTCAATCTTGATGCCTTCAACTTTCCGTTAGCCACAAGTTTGTAGATATACTGTCGGGTGCATCCCATCAGAATGGCAGCTTTGGAGAAGGTAAGATACTCCTGATGTTGCAGATCCATGATTGGCTCAATACCGTTAATCAATTCCTGCTGTCTTTTCTTCCTAAGACGTTTTGCCTCTGCCTGACATTCCTCGGAACAGTATTTCTGCATACCGCTTCTTGGCACGAATGTCTTGCCACAAAATTCACATTTTCTTGTCGGTCTCATACTCTATGATATTGCTATGTTCTACATACTTTGAGTATTCCACCTATGGAGTAAACGGAAGTGAACCATTGACAACCTTTGTCAACCCAATCCACGATATAACGCTTTTTGCCTATCAGCTTCAAATCTGTCCTTCATCGTAACCACTCGTAAACCCTTGTCAACTACGTTCACAATATGACAAAATAAAAGCTCCGCAAATTCTCCACGGTAGAAATACGCTGCAAAAATATGTGGAAAATCGGGAACTGCCAAAAAGCACTCAGAAAGTATTAAAAAACAAAGAGTGTTGAAAATCAATACTTTATGGTTAGTTAGTCATAGTAAGTTATGGTTAGTTATAAGGCTCTAAATACAATATTTAAAGGATCATCAAGATCTATTTTTTCATTGGAAGTAAAACGATAAACCACATATTGCACAGCGCGATCCATTTCACTCTTATACTTCGGCTCATGCCACTGAAGCATATATTCACCGTTCACCCACAAAGCTGTGAGTTTGCGCACTTTTCCCGGTGCTTGGTTATCTATAAAAGTAAACACGGGTGGCAATGCAGGATACTTATGATACTCCCGTTTCAAACGTTCACGATACCCAGCTGTATCTGCCAGTAAAGTAAAAGCCGACCATTGACAACTACCTCCTATCTCGGGAAAAGAACGCTGTAACATCATCTTACACCCCAGCTGACTAAAGGCCGGATTATTGGGGTCAACATTTCGTACTGAATTTTCCACCGATTGCCCTATGAACAAAGGACGCTCTTCTGCATGTCTCGCCCACCATTCTACGAGTTCTTTATAATCTGCCCGCGGATGCCCTATTTCCCAGTAAAGCTGGGGAATATTATAATCCACCCAACCCTCACGAAGCCATAAAAGCACATCAGCATACAAATCATCATAGTTTTGAAGACTACCCGTCCTACTACCGAGTGGATCAGTAGTAGCATTCCGATAAATGGCAAACGGAGAGATACCAAACTTCACCCACGGTTTAATCTCCCGTATAGTTTTATGTACTTTTTCAATCAGCAAATTTACATTATTACGCCTCCAATCTCCTTTATCGGTAAAATTCTCACCATAACGAATAAAGCTCTCATTATCTGGGAAATCTTGTCCCTTAATCGGATAAGGATAAAAATAATCATCCATGTGGATAGCATCTATATCATAACGCCTCACAATATCACCCACAACCCTACATATATGCTCGCGACTTTCAGGCAACGCTGGATCAAAAAAAAGTTGGTCACCGTAAACAACAAACCACTCCGGATGCCGATTATAGATGTGTGTAGATGCCAATTCATCATCCAACTTATTCTTTACCCGATAAGGATTAATCCAGGCATGAAACTCCATAGCCCTCCGATGACATTCCTCGATCATAAAGCGCATAGGATCCCATTCCGGTTCCGGCTTTTTCCCTTGCTCCCCAGTGAGGAAACGGCTCCATGGCTCTAACTCCGAAGAATAAAATGTATCCGCTTCCGGGCGAACCTGAAAAATAACAGCATTCATGCCAACCTGCCGCAGAGAATCCAACATAACAAGCAAAGTATCCTGCAACTGCCTCGTAGGCATATCACGAAAATGCCCATGTACTGTTTGTATCCATGCTGCCCTAAATTCACGCTTAGGATGTAAAGATGAGGAAAGTGACTGCGCTTGTATGGATAAAACGAAAAGACAAACGCCCCCAAATAAAAGGATCCTTTTTAATCGCATTTCTGACTATTTTTTTATAATTAGAACAAAAGGGTGTACCTCAAATGAAGACACACCCTCGTTTATTCAACAATTAAAATAACGTTGTCACCAACCTGGATTCTGAGTCAATACCTGACCTTTATTCTCATAAATAGTCAACTGTGCAGCCGGTATGGCACGCAAATAGTAGCGTTCCGAATTCAATTCACCAGCCTTGAATATACGAAGTTCCTTTTCACGAAGATAATAAATATACCCTTTTTCAGTATCCTCATTACCCGGATTCTCTGGGTCGAACAGATAGAGCACTCTCTTGCCGGAATCATCTTTTGAAGATATTTCCGGATAATCGGCCATATTGACATAAGCACCTAGGAAAGACATGGTAGGATAACCATTTGCATCTTCTGAGTTTAAGTATTCAAACTTGGCCCAACGACGGAGGTCTTCACCACGACGGCCTTCCATAATCAACTCAATACGACGCTCACGACGGATTTCCCACAAAACCGGATTGACATCAGGGTCACGGGCAGGGTCATTAATAACAACCCCATTCACACTCAAGTTGCTGCCATTCAGTTGAACTTTCGGCATAGTCTTGGCTTCAGTATCTCCCCACTTCGTCAGCTGACGGTCACGGAGTTCATTGATAGACTTGTCAAGGTCGCTCTGCGAGAAAGCGTTACCCCCCACTTGGGCAATCTCATAACGCGCCTCTACATAATTCAGCAGCACTTCCGCATAGCGGATGCACGGCGCATCAGCCGGACTTAATCTACCGGTACAATAATCCAGACCAGCCACCCACCACTCGTCGTTCAAGAACTTTTTGGTAGGATATCCCGTTGGTGATGTACCTTCGGTATAATTTGTCCCCATGGCGCTCATGATACGAAGACTGTCGGCAACTGTTTGATACAAACGCGGGTCACGGTCTTGAAATGACTTCTGAATACTCGGGTCTTCCTTACCTTGATACAGCGGAGACTGACCTATCGGCAAACCGTCACTGCAAAGATAAGTGTTGATTACATCTTGCGTAACACCACCCTGAGTCTGATCTTCCGGACCATTGTAGGACATCAAAGCATTACACTGCAAACCGCTTGTATATTCACGATACCAGATGACTTCCGGATTGTTAGCCAAATCGTCCGTAGTAAACAAAGCATTATAAGTATTGCCTATTGAATAGATACCGGAGTTCATTACTGCCTCCGCACCATTAATGGCACCTTGCAGCAAGTTCTTAATATCACCATCCACCACTTTCTCTGAAGTAGGACCTACAGTAGTACCGTGATATTTCAGCCATGTGGCATGATACAGCATTTCGCGTGACATATACGCACCAACCACATATTTGTTGACTTGGCGCTTTGTGTCATTCGTACGTACATTATCCAATGCATATTGAAAATCCTCTTGTATCTTCTGCGCTACATACAAATAAGAGTCACGGTCTTTATAAAGAGCCGGGTCTGCCGGGTCTGTCACCTTATCGTAGTAAGGAACACCGCCATAATACTTTGCCAGCGTACTATAGGCCATTGCACGGAAATAGCGTGCAACACCTTCCCAGTGTTTCTTGGCTTCGTCCGAAATATTCATTCCGGGAATCTTCTCAAGCATGACATTGGCTTTATAAATAACACTATAATTGTCCGACCAAGTTCCCGTCCGGCTATTCCAGTCTGTAGTGGCAGAAGTGGAGAAATAAATATATCCTGAACCGTTTGTATTTGCATTATTCAGATTGATAAAATCATCCGTATAGTCATCTCCAGAGAAATAACCGGCAAAAACAGTATAGTCGGTACCATATCCTGCAAAGTAGGAAGAATAGAAGTCTTGCGCATAAGTACGCAAAGAAGTTTCAGTCTGCCAATAAGTGTCATTGGTCTGCTTGTCCTGCGGGTCTTTATCCAAAAAATCGTCGCAACCGCAGAGCGAGCTCATTGCCAACGCACAAACGATGTATAATAAATTTTTCTTTTTCATAACTGCAATCATTAGTGTCCACTAAAAAATCATAGTCGTTCTTTGAAATTGTTGAAATTCAG
>OMDZ01001419.1_pt1 | contig 11518 bp, 10 predicted proteins | sample 1673641 | NCBI WGS metagenome assembly OMDZ01 (sample SAMEA103958117, study PRJEB25191) | human gut metagenome | biome: human-associated habitat [ENVO:00009003]; feature: intestine environment [ENVO:2100002]; material: feces | place: Germany | collected 2013/2015
AATACATTGGTAATCTCTCTTTTTGCTGCAAAGGATTTACCAGAGCCGGGAGTACCAAGTATCAGCCCATTTGGATTCTTCAGCCTTTTCCGATCTGCCATGATCAGGTTATTAGACAGGGCATTTAACCCATAATAGATAGATTCTCCGCCCATAAACAGTTCCTGCGTTGTAAATGGGACAAAAATAGCTGTCGATGTGGTAGTCAATGCCCGCTTGATTGGAATCCAGTTTCTTCCAAGTGGCAAACTGCTCATAAGGCCCTGTTCCTGCTGATAGTCCAGTCTTTTTAATGCACAGTTATATTTCTGTGCGATACCTGCCGTCTGGAATACCACATTTTCCAGTTCCTGTTTATTTTTTGCTGTATTTAAAAACACAACCGTCACAAGAAACATTCTTTCATTTCTCGACTGTAAATCTTCCAGAAGCCTTTTCGCCTCTCCACCATATGTGTTCAGGTCAGACGGAATAATATCCATATCATATCCGGAGCGTACCGCTTTTTTCTGTTCCTCAATTTTCATGCGATTAATGTCCGTAACCTTACTTTTAACCAATTTGATTGCTTTCATCTGGTCAATGGACTGAATATGCAGATTAACAAGCAGGTTACAGTCCATTTCCAGAAATTCAGCAAGCATTTTATCCGTCAGCTCTGGTGCCAGAATCTGCAGATAGGATACTGCTCCGATGGTATCTCCCATCTGAAAATCCTTTCCATTTTTGAACAGGAAACTGGATGGAGCAATATAATCCTTTGTATTCAGCCCGGTACGCAGCATATCATCATAGCTGAACCTGAATGGCACTTTGACATTCTGGTTGAATGTTTCATACATGATCTGCAAACGCTCTACACCATTTAACGGATACGCAGATACCCCAAAAACTTTAAAATTATTAAGAATATCTGTTTCGATACGTTCCAGTTTTGGTTTTGCTTCCCGGATATTGTCAGCTTCAATTCCAAATGTAATGTACTTGGTTCTGACAAGTCCATTATTTCCTTTTGCCAACTGATTTCTAAGCATCTGGGCAAATTCCATACGCAGATTATCAAAACTGTCATTCTGCTTTTTAATACGGATCACATCTTCATATTCCATCATGTTGCTGTGATGATTGATAAAGGACAACTGAAAATGGATGGTGCTGTCAAAATAATTCAGGAAATCACACCAGTTCTCAAAAATTGCATTTTTATCCTCATTCTGTGCTAACTGATAGTTGATATCATAAAAACGAATCGTCTTTGAATAATACCCATCCTCCACACGACAGATTCCGTCTTTTCCCATTTCTCTATATGGGATGGACTGCTGTGCGGTAATGTTTTTCCCTTTATTTCTATTGTCTTTATTCGTGCTGGATATTTTCTTTGCAGCACCTTTTTCCTCGCTGGATTTTACAGAACCCGGCGGCTTTGTCTTTTTTTTATGCTTTTCTTCTTTCTTTGCCTGTTTCTGTGCCGCCTTTTCTTCACGAGCAGCCTGTTTTGCCGCCTGCTTCGCAAGTTTTTTCTCTTCCTTTTCGTGTGCCTTATGTAATTTCAGTTCATATTTCTGGGCTTTTTTCCAGGCACGTTTTTCCCGTCTGCTTAATTTACGTCTTGGTCTGCGAACACCTCGGTGTCGCTCCAGTGCTTCATACCCAGTAACCATCGGTACTCCCGTCAAACGCTGTCTGTCCTTTGCATAATCTTCTGCCTCGTCCGGATCAAACACTGATAAACCATCAGCAGAATCCTCTTCATCCAGCCACCAGTCATCCGGATGGGAAAATTCTTCTGTCTGCTCTGGAAGATTCTTATCGTTTCTTACTTTTTCCACGAACGGTACCTCCTTTCGCTTTTGTCAAAATTTTCTTTTTTTCATAGAGGTTTTCCACCTCATATTTCCGTACCGGGGGACGGATAAATTTTACTGTAATCACGTTTTTGAGGACTTTTTCTAAAGGAAGTCCATCTTTCTCATACATAGCAAATAAAAAAGCCGGAAGCATCAACAGACACATTCCGGTTGCCGCATTACTCGAACCAATCAACCCTCTTGTAAGGAAATAAAACGGAAACCCTACTGCTGCAGCAATGCCAAGGCAGATGAGCTGACGTTTTGTAAGGTTCAGAATAATCTTATTTTTTACTTTTGTCAGATCTTTGGGTACTGATACAAAAGCCATTTTCATCGTCTCCTTTTCCACATTTAGTGTGCATTAAAGATGCTCTTTGAGAAATTAGCTGTTTTCATAAGACTGAAACACAGTATCACTGTATATGCCATTACACTGAGCAGTGCCGTATGCACATTGTCTGATACCTGTATGTTTGCAACCAGCACAGAATAAATGCCCACACACACCATGATAAAAAATCCCTGAAATGCCAGTGCAAACAATCCTCTTAAATAATTGCTTCCAATCTGTCCCCATTCCCGGTTGCTCATAGTGGCAAATGGAATCGCACCGATTGACGAATACAGATAAATTTCTATCATACGACCATATAAAATGACCGTTATAAAAACGGATATAACCTTTAAACACAGGCTCGCCAGAAGCGTTTCCAGTGCCAGTATAATCAGCTCCCCTACTTCCATTGATTCCATTGCTGTCTCCATCGAGGTGATTACCGAATCAATATTGATTGCCGTCTGCTGGTTGATAACACCTGCCGCCCGGTTCACTACATTCTGCCCAACATCAAAAATTGCCATTGTGATCGTAAAAGCATTGCTTACGAACCAGACTGCTACCCACATCTTGAAAAAATATTTGAAAAACATCCATGTATCAATGTCCGATGAATATTGTCAAGACGGTTTTTCAAATAGGACTGTAAACACTTTGCGAACGAGACAGATTTACAGCGATTTTCGGGCAAAACGAGCTTGAAATCCAGTGAGAAAAATCAATGCTTGCCGGATTCGTGAAGTATCTGCCGCCTGCGCGTATGGATTGCACCATTCCGCGATTCACGGTATCGTGCAGCCGGTGCGCGGCTTTGCGTGACCTTTTACGGTTTGGCTGATTATCATCCGATTCTGTGAAGTGCAAAGGTGCGCCCTGCGGACAGGGTATCGTATGTGATGCTCAAAATCGCCAGAAACGAAAAAAGCCCTGTGCCGCGTTCGATACGCAGCACAGGGCTAAGGTTGATATAGAGTTGTTGAAATAGGTAGATTTGTTCACAATAGTATGCTATACTTTAAAAAGAAAATAAAAGGATTTGCTAAATCGTAATATGACAAGGGAGTGTGATTGCGTGAAAAAGTTAATTGCATTAGTTTTAGCATTGGCTTGTGTTTTTGCTTTGGCAAGTTGCGGTAAATCAAATAGTGGGGACTACCCTGCAACTATAATGGTAAATGGTACTAACTACTATTCCACCGATAATGCTGTTCCCGTCGAAGTAGACGAGAGTGTTATTCAATATACTACTTCCTATGCAGAAAACGGCATACCGCAAAAAGATGGCGAAGCCAATTTCAACAAAGATTTAGGAACCCCTTATGCTGTTATTGAGGGTGATAGGGTAGTTGTCCTTATAGACAACGAATGGATAGAGTTCAAAGCAAAGTAAGACTACTTCCAGTTTGCAACCCTCTTTCTGAAAACGCAAAATACCCCGCACCATGCGTCCAGAAAACGCACAGTGCGGGGTGTTCGTTCAATTATGCGGCTTTTGTCAGATACACGATCTCGGCAGCTAAATCCACGCGGTCAACGTCATATCCTGCGTTGTAGATGGTATTGGAAAGCGGTCTGTCCTGCGCCGGATACCAATAGGAAGCGTACTTGTACGCCGACTTGCAAAGCGGCTTGCCGGTCAGTTCCTCCACCTTGGAGAACGGCAGCGCAATCGCTTCTTCGCCCTGCGCGGAGAGGTAGTCCCCGATGGGCGCAAAGCTGGAATTGCTGGCAACGTGAAGCGTTTTGGGGGCTTCCGGCGCGGTTTCCGTTTCTTCCTCCGGCAGCGTCACCTTGCCGATGAAATTGAAGTAAATCTCGATTCTCTGGTCGTACTGATAGCGGTTGATCTTCCTGCGCTCATAGACGATCACCTTGTCGATGAACTCATTGAGCATGGGCGTGGTCAGCTCGGTGAAGTCCGTATAGCGGTCTACCAGCTCCATGAAGCGGTCAACATTGACGCTTTCTTCCTGTTCTGCGTTCATCTGCTCCATCAGCTCAGCGCTGCGCTGCTCAAGCTGTGCCTGTTCCGCTTCATACTGCGCGGAGAGCTTTGCGTGCCGCTTCTCCGGCAAGCGTCCGAGGGCATAGTCCTCATAGAGCTTTTGCAGCAGCGTGTCCAGCTCGTTTGTGCGGCGCATGATACGGTCAAGCTCCGTCCTGCCGCTTTGCAGACTGCGCTTTCTCGCGTCGGAGGTGGTCTGCATCACAAGCTGCTCAAAATCCTCCTTGTTGGCTCTGGCATAGGTTGCTACATTCCGCAGCGCGTCCAGAATCAGGTCACGGACGATTTCCGAGCGGATAAAGTGAATGGTGCAGGAGGTCGTTTTCTTGCGGTAGGAAGCACAAACGTAGTTATCCTTCGGGGTCTTGTGGTATGCGTCCCCATCGCTGCGCTCGTTATACATTTTCGCGCCGCACTCGCCGCAGTAGAGCAGCCCAGTCAGCGGGTTCGGCTCTTTATTGCGGTCACCGCGCCGGATCGTCCTGCGGAGCTTTTGCGCGGTTTCCCATGTGGTCTTGTCAATGATTGCTTCATGGGTATTCTCAAAGATTTTCCAGTCCTCTTTGGGAGCCTGCTTGCGGTGCTTGTCCCGGTAGCAGGTCTTAAAGGTCTTGAAATTGACGGTATGCCCCATGTACTCCACGCGGGCAAGAATATAGCTCACCGTCGTACCCCACCAGCGGTAGGGGTCTTCAAACTTGTTGTTCCTGCGGTTGCCCGCGCCCTTTGCGGCAAGGTAGGCAGACGGGCAAAGCACCTTTTCCTCGGACAGAATATCCGCGATCTGATACACGCCCTTGCCGTCAATGACCATGCGGAAGATGCGGCGTACAACGGCGGCAGCTTCCTCGTCGATAATCCAGCGCTGCTTGTTCTCCGGGTCTTTCAGATACCCGTAGATGGGGTGATTGCCGGTGTGTTCGCCCTTATTGCCCTTTGCCCGATAGACGGCGCTGACCTTCTTGGAAGTATCACGAGCGTAAAAATCGTTCATGATATTGAGAAAGGGTGCAAAGTCGTTTTCAGACTGATTGGCGCTGTCCACGCCGTTGTTGACGGCAATGAAGCGAACGCCGTTCTGTGGGAAGGTGACCTCCGTATAGAAGCCCACACGGAGGTAATCACGACCCACGCGACTGAGGTCTTTTACAAGGACAATGCCCACCTTACCAGCTTCAATGTCGGCAATCAGGCGTTTCCAGTCTGGACGCTCAAAATTCGTACCGCTCCAACCGTCGTCAGAATAAACCGATACATTCGGAAAATTCCGTTCACGGGCATAGCGCGTGAGCATATCCTTCTGAGACGAGATTTGTCAAGGTTATTTTCTCCCGCTGAATACAAATGTCCAACTTTACTGTGAATAGCTCAGATATAATAAACACAGAGCCGCAGAATGGCCAGGGTTGCCATCACCGCCGCAATGATTAGGATGGTGTTTCGGTTTTCTCCGGCCACTCCGATGTCAATCATACTGGCCAGGGCAGTAGGCAGCAGCATGGCTGTCACAGCGGAGAGCAGCATCAGCGCCAAGAGGGCGGCCACATGCTTTCCGCTGAGTTTTACACGGGAAAAAATCGTACCCATAGTTTTCCTTTCTGCTCGTCGTACTCGCATTTTAGCTTGACAGGGCAAATAGCAAATGATAGTATAAATGAAACGATAGTATCATAGATGCTATGAATATCACAGAAGCAGGCGTTGTCAATAGTCCGAGCGAAAGTGGAACAAATGACAATCCTTGTTTCAATGATACGCAATTAAAGGAGACGTTTCTTATGCGAAGGACAACGGCTACAACAGACTATCTGAAAGAATGTATGGGTACAGCGTTGCTGGAACTAATGAAAGAAAAACCCATTGAAAAAATCAGTATTGAGGAGATGACTGCCAAGGCAGATGTAGGTCGCTCCACTTATTTCCGTTATTTCAAAAGTAAAGATGAAGTTCTGTCTTTCAAAATCACATGTCTGTGGAAGCGCTTTTCCGACGAACACGGTGCTACCAACTTCGCCACTGGTAGTTATGACGGCATCAGGCTGTTTTTTGAATTTTGCCTTTCCACTCGTCCTATTTGTGATCTGCTCTACTCAGCTGATCGCCAATATGTGATTCTAAACTTCTATTTACAAGAAGCGGCATCCATTGTCGCTAATGCCGATGCCAAAACGCACTACTTTATCCAATTTATTACATATGGATTGTTTGGGCTTATGAATGCGTGGGTATTACGAGGCTATAAAGAAACCCCACAGGAAATGGCACAAATAGTTTGCGATTGGGAAGCATCTTCGGAGGAGAAATAACATAGAGGGGGGTAAACATATGGGAAAAATCATTCGACGCATTCTAACAATTATTCCAGCGGTGGCTTTACAATCGCTCTGGCTTTTGCTGTTGATGAAATGGCTGACCCCTTACGCACCGATTATTGTGTCACTGCTTTCCGTTGCAGCGTTTTTCTTGGTGGTATTTATTATTATAAAGAGAGATGAAACCGCTTATAAATTGCTTTGGCTGCTGGTTATTCTGTCACTACCTTTGGTAGGAGCGTTACTATATCTGCTCTTTGGAAATAAACGGACGGCCCGCCCTCTAAAAAGGCGCTTGCATCAAGTTCAAAAGAGTTGCAATCCGCAGCCTCTTCCAATAAAAGAAGCGCCCTTTGACGGCGAAAAACGCATGGGGCAAACAGTGCGGTGGCTGGAAGAAAAAACGCAATATCCGATGTGTGCAGTTGAGCAGGTTCGTTACTATCCGTTGGGCGATAATATGTTCCCTGATATGCTTGCCGATTTGAAAAATGCAAGAAACTCGATTTACGTAGAATACTTCATTATTGAGCCGGGGCATATGTGGGACGCAATCGTGAACGAACTGGAAGTAAAAATGGAGCAGGGCGTTGATGTACGTGTGATATACGATGATCTTGGCAGTATTTCTTCGTTCAATTTCAGTAATGTCCGTGAACTGAAAAAGAAAGGCATTCCATGTATTCCTTTTAATCCTTTCCTTGCCTTAAAAGGAACTGCAAACTATCGCGATCATCGCAAAATGCTGATTATTGACAACGAAGTTGCTTATAGCGGAGGTATCAACTTATCAGATCGGTATATCAATTTGGAACATCCCTATGGACACTGGAAGGACACAGGCTTTCGGATTACTGGTGAGCCAGTAAAAAATTTTACCCATATGTTCTTGACCTTTTGGAACGCATTTTCGCTGGAAAAAGAAGCAGGACAGCTTGCAATGCCCACATATCCCAAAAGGTATCCTGCGCCGCCGCACACATTTGATGGTTATGTGCTTAGTTACTACGATTCGCCCCTTAACCATGAAGCTACCAGTAATCAGCTCTTTATTGACTTGCTTTCTCAAAGCACGGATTACGCATGGTTTTTTACACCGTATCTTATGCTTGGCGATGACTTGATGGATGCAATGATTTCCGCTGCTCAACGTGGTGTAGACGTGCGGATCATTATGCCCGGCATCCCTGATAAGAAGCTGATTTTCCGTATGTCTCGGAGCTTTTATCAGGTGTTGCTGACTGGCGGCATCAAGATTTATGAGTATACTCCCGGCTTCGTTCATGCAAAGAGCTTTGTATCAGACGACAAAGTTGCGACGATAGGAACTGTCAATCTGGACTACCGCAGTCTCTTTCTCCACTTTGAAAACAATTCGTTCTTTTATCGTTCCAGTATTATTGCAGCAATAAAGGACGATTTCATCGCTACACAGGCAAAATGTAAAGAGGTAAAGCCCTATGATATGAAACATTATTCGCGCCGCTGGGTCGTAGATGGTGTCCTTCGTATTTTCGCACCGCTATGTTGAGGTTTTTATGAAGCATTTTCTTATGTGTCTGCTATATATCGCGGCGTTAGGGGTTCTCTCCTTTGTAGTGGGGCGCTTGATCCCGAAGCATTGGTTTCACGCCGATCGTTTTCCTTGGGTCTGCCACCCGGCAGAGCAAAAACTATGGAAGCGGCTTCATGTTCGGAAATGGCAGGCAAAGATCCCCGATATGAGCCGCATATTCGTTAAAATCATGCCGGAAAAGAAACTGACAAAGGAAAACTATGAGAACTTGCCGCGCATGATAGAAGAAACTTGCGTGGCAGAGTGGACACATATTCTGTTGTCTATCGCCGGTCTTGGACTGCTGAAAATATGGTCCGGTGTTGGCGGGGTATGTATAACGATTATCTACATTGTGCTGGGTAATTTGCCGTTTATTGTTGTCCAGCGCTATAATCGCCCACGCCTGCAAAAGCTGTTTGCTATGCAGCAAAGGAAAAAATAGGAGATTCAAATGCAAACACTAATTCTAAGCTGCAACACTGGCGCAGGGCATAACTCCTGTGCGCAAGCAGTTCAGGAAGCCTACCACTCTCGCGGAGAAATCTGCAATATTACAGATTCTTTGCAGTTTATTTCAGAAAAAGCATCCACGTTTATTTCTAATTTGCATACCCGAATTTACCGCCATGCTCCAAGGCTTTTTGATGCTGGGTATCAGCGTGCGGAATCTCACGAAGATATTTTTTGTGAGGGAACGCCGATCTATAAGCTACTTTCCTCCGGCGCAGAGCGGATGTATCAATACATCCGCTCTGCAGGCTACGATAATATTATCTGTACTCATGTATTCCCAGCCTTGGCGTTGACAGAAATGCGCCGACAGCACCCATGCTTACAGCTTGTAACGAGCCACATTTCTACAGACTATACCTGCGCTCCCTGCACAGCGGATTCTGCGCTGGACTGGTATTTCATTCCGTCCACTTCGCTGTTAGGTGAGTTTGAACAATGTGGACTTCAACCTCAAAAGCTGATCGCCAGTGGAATCCCTGTGCGGCAGCAATTCTACCAGCGTGTGTCACAAGAAGCAGGAAAAGCCAACGCCGGAATCTCTCCTGCTCATCAGCATATTTTAATGATGTGCGGTAGCATGGGCTGCGGTCCAATGGAGGAGATTATATCGTATCTCTGCCCTTACCTCACAACAGAACAAGAACTTAGTGTTGTATGCGGCACAAATGATGATTTACGCAAAAAACTCCAAAAAAGAACAGAAAAGTATTCTCAAGTTCATGTTCTGGGAACCGTCAATAATGTGCCGCAGCTCATGCAAGCCTCAGACCTATTCCTGACAAAGCCCGGAGGTCTAAGTACATCTGAGGCAATGGCGGCAGAGTTACCAATGGTGCTTATCGATGCAGTGGCTGGCTGCGAGACACATAATCTGAATTTTTTTCTGCGTAATGGAATGGCCGTCACAGCCAATACGCCAAAAGCAATCGCAGACACCACAATAAAAACGCTAAATGCCCCAGTGCTTCTTTCTAAAATGCGCGCGGCAATGCGGTCGCAGACGGAATGTACGGCAGCCGATAAAATCTATGAATGGATATACAGTCATGCAAAGTAATCATATAAAGCCGGAAGTTAATTACCGTGAGTTCCGCATCCATAAACTTAATACACCTGAATTTTCTCACGTCAGGCTATTGCTTTACTGGCCAATTTTCGGCTTGCTGTTTTTGTTTCTTGAGCGGTTGCAACCGCAACGAAATTACTATCCCGTCTATTGTGGACTCGATGATATAATACCATTTTGTGAATGGGCGTTGATTCCGTATCTATTTTGGTTTGTCTTTCTAATCGGTACGTTGGTTTATACTTTTTTCGTCGATGTACCTGCATTTCGGCGTATGATGTATTTTGTGATAGTCACCTATACGATCACGGTTTTGATTTACCTGTTCTTTCCAACCTGCCAAAATTTGCGGCCAGAAGCATTTGTACGCAATAATCTACTTACACGCTTTATTGAATTATTCTATAGTTTCGATACCAATACAAATGTTTGCCCCTCACTTCATGTAATAGGCTCTGTTGCCGCGATGTTTGGGTTATGGGATTGCAAGGCGCTCCAAAGCGTCGGATGGAAAATCGCTGCTACATCAATCGCCGTGTGTATCAGTCTCTCCACCGTTTTTATGAAACAGCATTCTATCATGGATGTTCTCGCTGCATTGCCAGTCTGTTTCTTTGGTTGGTGGATTGCCTATAAGATACTCCCCAATAATAAAACAAACCGATTTCTTACGAGGATGTAATCATGGATAAATCCTACAAAAAACCGCTTCTACTAATCACGTTTGGGGTGATCTTATTTGCGGCATTCAACAATCTAAACTATGTTGCCAACTTTCTAAAATCGTGTATTGGCTTGCTCGCTCCGATTTTATCAGGCCTTTTGCTGGCCTTTGTTCTGAGTGTACCCGTGCGCGGACTGGCAAAGAGGCTTCGACGAAAGCTGACTAAAGCTACAGATCGGCAAATAGACATGATAAGCCTGTTACTGACGCTGATATGTGTTATTGCGATTATTGCTCTTCTGTGTGTAATTGCGATTCCACAGCTCACTGCATCTGTAAAAAGCATTGCTGCTCTTGTTCAAGAAAAATGGCCTGACTGGGTCGGCTTATTGCAAAGATACGGCATTGACACAGAGAAACTGTCGGCACATTTTGCTGCGCTCGATTGGAAATCTATTCTGCAAAGCATTTCGAGCGAAATGAACACAGTGATTTCCTCAGTTGCCAATGTTGCTGGCTCTACGGTATCTGCGATTGCTGATGTTGCAATTTCACTTGTGATCACATTCTATGTGCTAATTGGATGGCGTGAATTGAGCAGTCAAAGCAAACGGGCACTGTATGCCTACTGTAAGGAATCCGTTGCAGATAGAATTTGTCATATTTCGAAACTTGCACATGACACCTATGCGAAGTTTCTTTCTGGTCAGTGTGTCGAGGTTATGATTCTTGGAACATTGATCTTTCTTTCGCTTTCTGTTGCAGGGATTCCATATGCGGGGCTAACAGCCGTTTTAACTGCCGCCTTTGCATTCGTTCCTTATATTGGAGCATTTCTCTCCTGCGCTTTCGGCATTTTATTTACTTTATTGGCGGCTCCGAACAAGGCGCTCCTATGCTTTATCGTCTATCAGGCAACTCAGTTTGTTGAAAATCAGTTCATCTATCCGCACGTCGTGGGAAACAGTGTAGGGCTATCCCCGTTCTGGACGTTGTTGGCGGTTTTGCTGGGCGGTAAACTGTTCGGTGTCCTTGGCATGATCTTCTTTATTCCGTTAATGGCTCTTGTATCTCAGCTTCTACACGAATCAATCGAACGGCGGCTGCATACCCGCAAACCGGAGCTGTCCAATGTACAAAGCAACTCAGACGAGAATACAGACATATCTCAATGATGTAGCAGGCGTTCGAATAGTTTGTGCGTTTATTG
>OMDZ01001423.1_pt1 | contig 11501 bp, 5 predicted proteins | sample 1673641 | NCBI WGS metagenome assembly OMDZ01 (sample SAMEA103958117, study PRJEB25191) | human gut metagenome | biome: human-associated habitat [ENVO:00009003]; feature: intestine environment [ENVO:2100002]; material: feces | place: Germany | collected 2013/2015
TATTTTTCCATAATGACCATCAGCTAGCAAGAGAGTATCCGTACGAACCTCTGTGATGGTTTCTTTCTCGTCAAATCCGGGAAAATTATCCTCGTTGTAGTCGCAGGCTCCGAGCGTAAACAGTGAAGCCAATGCGATTCCTAATAATATATGTTTCTTCATAAATATGTTCACTTAGAAATTAAACTTCAGTCTTACACTATAAGTACGCCCCCAACCATAAATCACGCGTGTGGCAGTCTCCCAATCGTGATTGCTTCCATCGCGGGCATCGGCTATATATTCCTGATTGAATAGGTTGTTTACATTGCCGCTCAATGTAGCACGTATCTTACCCAAATCAAAAGTATACCCTGCACTAACATCAAATGTACTCCACGAAGGAATCTCCCAAGGTTTTTCCACCACATAAGCATCTTTCTGGGTAGCCTGACGCATCAATATCATAGTCAGCATAGTTGCGCGCAAAGAAGTTCCAATCAGCATTGAGGCGTAAGCCTTTCAACGGGCGGAATGTCAATCCTAAAGCGGCTGTGGTTTGAGCAGAGCCACCTACCTGCACATTGTCCATTTTGATAGTATACTTGTACTGATCCACATTATTCATGTCTGTAGCAATCTCACCACGGCTGTTCGCCATAATCTGTCCTTCAGTATTCATCATGAAGCCCTTTGCTGTACCATTCCAGCGCCAGTCTCCCCAAGAGAACATACCGTTAACTTCCATCCAACGGAAAGGTTTAGCTATGAAGTCAAGCTCTATACCCATATGGTTTGCCTGCGCACCGCTCATGTTCATAGTCCAGCGCTGAGAAGCTCCATTCGCATCTTCATAAGATCCGGTATCATATAAAGCTTTGTCTTTCCACATAGTATAGTAAGCATTCACATTAGCTGTAAAATAATGGCTACGGTATCCATAACCTAATTCAAAAGAATAAACCTTCTCGTTCTTGGCATCGGGATTGCGTTCGTGCGAACTCTGAGAATTGATAAAAGTATTATCAAAAATAGGCGCACGACTGATGAATCCGGTATTGAAGAATACATTATTATACTCATCGAGATTATAATTCAAACCCGCTTTCAGGTTTCCGCCCAAATAATGTTTCTTTGAAGATACCTGCTTGTCGCCACTATAATAGAAACGGTCTTTACGCCAATAACTGGTGTTAGTAAGACCACCCGACACAAAAGCACTCACTTTATCTTTATTATATTCCAGCTGAGCAAAGCCACCTTCGTACATCACAAAACCATCATAATCGCGGCGAATCACATCACCAACGCCTAACTTCTGATTTACCCAAGAAGCAACACCACCGTTTTGGCTATTCTCAGCTAATACAGTTTTACGGTTATAAGAGTCCACATAATACTGTCCTCCGAAAAGGTCAGTAATCACATTCTTGTGCAATCCTTTATAGTAACGGAAGTCAATACCACCATAGAAATCAAAGTAATCACCAAGCTTGGTAGTATAGGTAGAAATCAAACCTGTCCAAAAGTGGTCGTTCGAAGCTTTGTTCATAATCATCAACGAACCATTATAGTTAGGCATACCGCTTACGTTCACCGGATTAGTATAGTTATCAGCATTGAGTTTATCTACGGCATCGTAATCGAAAGTACCGTCAGGACAACGGAACTGAGTATTCACTGTACCATCATTGGCCGTACCATACCAAGAGCTGCTGTAGCCTGTCACACCTGTACCACTATAACCTGCACCCGTACCGATAGACATATAAGCAGCCGTACTGAGACTTGACTTATGGTCAATCTGCCACAAGTGGTTAAGCGACATCTGAGGTTTGTGATACTCATTGCGTGAAGAATTCATCACTTGACCATTGCGATAACCAAAAGTAGAGTTATAACGATACGGGCTCTCTTCACCCATCCATTGTTTCACACGCTGATATTCTTTAATATTCAACCCGTTCGGCATACTACGCTGATTATGCCACTGAGGTGCACCAAAAGCGGTAAATGAAAGCTGATGATTATCGTTGAAACGCTTTGCCACACTCATAAACCAAGTATAGGCTTCAGATTCTGTGCCTTGAATATAACCATCTCGCGAATCTCTAGCACCTAACAAAGTAAAGGCCCAACCATCTTTTGTAAGGCCAGAAGATACGCTGAACATCACCTTATTGTAACCGTCGTTACCCATACCATAAGAGATAAATCCACCCATCTTGGCATCAGTGGTCTTGGTGATAATATTTTGCGAACCACCCACCGAAGGAGTAGAAACCTTGCTGGCACCAAGTCCGCGCTGCACTTGAATACTGCTAGCTACATCAATCAGACCACCCCAGTTACTCATATACACTTTCTGGTTCTCCATACCGTTCATAGGCACACCATTAATCATCATAGCCACATATTCCGACTTAAAGCCACGAATCTTTATGTTAGAATCACCATAGCCACCACCTTCATTAGAGGCATAAACACCCGGCGTCGACTTCAAAATCTGTGGCAACTCCTGCGAACCAATTTTATCCTCAATAGATATGGGATTCACAGTAGATACAGCCACTGGGGTCTTACGGGCTACTGCCACAGACGAAGTAATCACCACGTCCTTCAACACCACCGCATCCGGCTCCATTTGAATAGCACCCAAATCAACAGAAGCACCCTTCTGTGTTATTTTCTTCTTGAGGTCTTTAAAACCTACATACTTGAACACCAATGTTCCACCTTGAGCAACACCTTGCTTAAAATAACCATCAATGTCAGTCACAGTTCCTTGTGAAGTGCCTTCTACCATAACAGCAGCGCCCACTAACGGTTCTCCTGTTTCTGAGTCAACAAGCTGACCTTTCACTGTAGTCTGGGCAAATGCCGCAGCACTGCATATAGACAGCACAGCCACCAACAGGAAATGAATTAGATGTTTTTTCATACTTCTGTTTTTTGTTAATTAAATGTGTTAATTACGAATGTTAATTAAGTATTAAATACTGTTTTAAGACGCAAATATAATTAATAAGATTTAGATTTGTATTACATTTCTGCTACAAAATTTTAGGGTATATAGGAGTTATTGAAACTTTTTATAACAAAAAAGCCCTACAAGTTTTTTGCAGGGCTTTCTATTTGTCATAAAAATATCAGTTATGCTATCAGATTCTTACTGTTATCAGTCATTCATCAGCTTTCTATAACGTACACGGGTAGGTTCTTCTTTCCCTAAACGTTTCTGTTTATTTTCCTCATATTCCGAATAAGAACCTTCGAAATAGAAGACATTGGAATCACCTTCGAATGCAAGTATATGAGTGCAAATACGGTCGAGGAACCAACGGTCGTGACTGATAATTACGGCACATCCTGCAAAGTCTTCAAGACCTTCTTCGAGTGCGCGAAGCGTATTCACGTCGATGTCATTGGTAGGTTCGTCCAGCAACAGCACGTTGCCCTCTTCTTTCAGAGCCATAGCAAGGTGCAGACGGTTACGTTCACCACCCGAAAGTACACCGCAAAGCTTCTCCTGATCTCCACCTGAGAAGTTGAAACGTGACAGATAGGCACGTGCATTGATATCACGTCCACCCATACGAATCAGTTCCGTACCACCGGAAATAACCTGATACACGCTCTTGTTCGGGTCGATATCGCTGTGTTGCTGGTCGACATAAGCTACCTTTACGGTCTCTCCTACTTCAAACTCACCTTTATCTACTGTTTCCAGCCCCATGATCAACCGGAACAGCGTTGTTTTACCCGCACCGTTAGGCCCGATTACACCCACAATGCCGTTAGGCGGAAGCATGAAGTTGAGATCATCGAACAGAAGTTTGTCGCCATAAGCTTTTGCCACGTGTTTCGCTTCGATAACCTTATTTCCAAGACGCGGACCATTAGGGATAAAGATTTCAAGTTTCTCTTCTTTCTCCTTGATATCTTCATTCATCAATTTATCGTAAGAATTCAAACGTGCCTTACCTTTCGCCTGACGTGCTTTAGGAGCCATACGCACCCACTCCAACTCACGTTCCAATGTCTTGCGGCGCTTGCTGGCGGTTTTCTCTTCCATTTCCATGCGCTTGGTCTTCTGTTCCAACCAGCTGGAATAGTTACCTTTCCAGGGAATACCTTCGCCACGGTCGAGTTCAAGAATCCAGCCTGCCACATGGTCGAGGAAGTAACGGTCGTGGGTTACGGCAATCACCGTACCCTCGTATTGCTGCAAATGTTGTTCCAACCAATCGATGGATTCAGCATCAAGGTGGTTGGTAGGTTCGTCCAGCAACAGCACATCAGGTTTCTGCAACAGCAAGCGGCAAAGTGCCACACGGCGACGCTCACCTCCCGAAAGATGGTCTACAGTTGCGTCTTCGGGCGGACAACGAAGGGCATCCATAGCGCGTTCCAGTTTACTGTCGAGATTCCAGGCATCAGTTGCATCGATGATATCCTGAAGTTCTCCCTGACGGACAAAAAGCTTATCCATCTTGTCGGCATCCTCGTAATACTCCGGCAGGCCGAATTTCTGGTTAATCTCTTCGTACTCAGCGAGTGCATCCACAATGGGTTGTACACCTTCCATCACAATTTCTTTTACGGTTTTCGTAGGATCCAAGTAAGGTTCCTGAGCCAGATAGCCCACTGAGTAACCCGGTGAAAACACCACTTCGCCCTGATAAGACTTGTCCAACCCGGCGATAATCTTCAGCAAGGTAGATTTACCGGAGCCATTCAGACCGATGATGCCAATCTTTGCACCATAAAAGAACGAAAGGTAGATGTTCTTCAGCACCTGCTTGTTGTTCTGCTGAATGGTCTTGTTCAGCCCTACCATAGAAAAGATAATCTTTTTATCGTCAACTGTTGCCATAAAGTTTTTAAGTGTATTATATTAATAATGTATATGCTATTCCCATTCGATGAATATTGGGCAAAGATAACAAAAAAAGAGATATTCTTTTGCATTTTCAAAAATTGTCTCTATCTTTGCGCCCGCTTAACAGCAATAAAGGATTGATTCAGTAGCTCAGCAGGTAGAGCACAACACTTTTAATGTTGGGGTCCTGGGTTCGAGCCCCAGCTGGATCACAGAAATCAAAAAAGCCTCTGCAAGTCAGAGGCTTTTTTCTTTTTGACAACAATTTCAATCTCCACGAAAATAACAGATGCCTTTAATTTAATCCATATCCAACCAAGGAAATCATTTCGACTGGTAAAACTCTAATTTTACCATCCTTACCAAGCCTATTGCACCTTCGAAATAAAATCAGTCGTGTTGTCGGCAAAAAGTTAAATAAAGACAATCGCTCACCTTTTCCAAAAGATTTCGTACATTTGCAGCGTCTGACATTAGTGTCAGACTGATATATCTGATTTTATTATTTATATACCCAATCAGCAGAATTCTATTATGGATATTTACAAAGTCGGCCTGGATATCGGCTCTACTACCGCTAAAATAATAGTGCTGGATAAGAGTGAGAGAAATGTCCTTTTCTACAAATATGAAAGGCATCAGGCAAAAGTTCAGGAATGCCTACTGGCATTTTTCCACCAGCTGAAAGAACAGATGGGCGATGTTACTTTATCAATCAATATCACCGGTTCAGTAGGCATGGGAATCGCAGAGAAATACTCTCTGCCTTTCGTGCAGGAAGTGGTAGCGGCAGCCCAATATATTCGGCAGAATCATCCCGGAATATCTTCCATGATCGACATCGGAGGAGAAGATGCCAAAGTCGTCTTCTTCCAGAATAATCAAGCCACCGATTTACGGATGAACGGAAACTGTGCCGGAGGAACAGGGGCATTTATCGATCAGATGGCCATATTATTGGGAGTATCGATGGATGAACTGAACGGACTAGCTCTCCGGGCAACACGAGTGCATCCGATAGCTTCCCGATGTGGTGTATTCTGTAAGACGGATATTCAGAATCTGATAGCCAAGAATATACCGAAAGAAGATATCGCGGCTTCCATTTTCCATGCTGTAACGGTGCAAACCATCGTTACACTTGCGCATGGATGTGATATTGTTGCTCCGATATTACTTTGTGGAGGACCGTTGACATTTATTCCGGCACTCAGGAAATCATTCGCCAACTATTTGCAGTTATCAGAGGAGAACGACTTTCTGCTGCCGGAGAAAAGTAATCTTATTCCAGCCTGGGGAGCAGCACTGGCAGAGAACTCCCGGAAAATGAAGATAACTGAGCTAACCGGACTTCTGGAAAATCTATCAGAAAAGGCATACCAGCCACAAAACAGCCTTCCACCTTTTTTCAAGGATGAAACGGAATATCTGCAATGGAAGGACAGGTTGGCACAATATGATGTGCAGCGGACGGAATTAACACCCGGAATACAACAGGCTACCATAGGAATAGATTCCGGCTCTACCACCACCAAAATAGTAGTGCTTGATGAAAATAACCGTATCCTGTACTCCTACTATCACGACAACAAAGGAAATCCGATAAAAACCGTGGAAGAGGGATTGCAGAAACTGCATAAAGAATGTCAGGAAAAAGGGACAATCCTGCAAATCAAAGGAGGATGCTCCACCGGATACGGAGAGGATCTGATAAAAGCTGCCTTCCAGATGGATGCCGGTATCATTGAAACCATAGCTCATTACGTGGCTGCCAAACATATAAATAAGGATGTATCTTTCATCCTGGACATCGGCGGACAGGATATGAAAGCCATTTTCACAAATGGCGGAATTATCAACCGGATTGAAATAAACGAGGCTTGCTCATCCGGATGCGGTTCTTTTATCAGCACCTTTGCACAGTCACTGGACTACAAAGTGGAGGACTTCGCCAAAGCGGCTTGTTTCTCAAAAGCTCCGTGTGATCTGGGAACACGCTGCACCGTTTTCATGAATTCCAAAGTGAAACAAGTGCTCCGTGAAGGGGCATCCGTGGCGGATATAGCGGCCGGTCTTTCTTACTCTGTTGTAAAGAACTGCCTGTACAAAGTGCTTCAACTTAAAAAGCCGGATGAACTTGGAAAACATATCGTGGTGCAAGGTGGAACCATGCGCAATGATGCCATCGTACGAGGTCTGGAGAAGCTGACAGGAAAAGAAGTATTCCGTAGCGATTGTCCCGAATTAATGGGTGCTCTGGGCTGTGCACTTTATGCAAAGCAACTTAAGACGGCCAAAGTTACAAATCTGGAAGATATGATGCATCAGGCCCAATTCACTTCCCGACAGGTTCAGTGCAACGGATGTGAAAACCAATGTGCCATCACCCGGTATACTTTCGGTAATGGAGAACATTATTTCTCCGGCAATAAATGCGAAAAGGTGTTTACCAATAAAGGGAATGTTTCGGAGAAAGGCGTAAATGCTTATGAAAAGAAAATCGAACTTCTGTTTGACCGGCAAGTAAATATAGCCGCTCCACTACTGACCATAGGTATTCCCCGCTGCCTGAATATGTATGAAGAATATCCCTTCTGGCATTCTTTGTTCACAGAGTGTGGCATCCGGGTATGCCTGTCGGATGCTTCGACGTTCAATAAATATGAGAAGGCGGCCAATATGGTAATGTCCGACAATATCTGTTTCCCTGCAAAACTGGTGCACAGCCATATCCAAAACCTTATCGAATACAAAGTAGACCGGATATTTATGCCGTTTGTCATATTCGAAGAAATCGATAAGCAACAACAGAACAGTTACAACTGCCCCATTGTGTCCGGATATTCACAGGTTATCAAGAATGTCCAGACAGATAACTTACCGATTGACCATCCGGCCATCACTTTCAAGGATACAGGATTACTGTATAAGCAATGCCGTGACTACCTGAGCACACTGGGCGTACAAGAGCAGGTAGTAAAGAAAGCATTCGACCATGCACTGAAAGCACAAGACGCTTTTGAAAAAGAGCTTATCGCCTATAACCGGCAAATAGTTGAAGAAGGAAATAAAAAGCAGAAGCTGATTATTCTCCTTGCCGGACGTCCATATCATTCGGACCCGTTGGTACAACATAAGATTTCGAATATGATCAGCGCTATGGGCGTTTATGTCATTACAGATGATATCGTCCGTCATCAGGATATTCCACTGAAGGAGGTGAATTTTCTGGCTCAATGGGCATTTACCAACCGTATTTTGAAATCAGCCAAATGGGCAGCGCAGCAGGGAAATCACGTGCAATATATGCAGCTGACTTCTTTCGGATGTGGACCGGATGCCTTTCTGATAGACGAAATACGCACTTTACTGAAGCAGTACAATAAAAATCTTACTTTATTGAAGATAGACGACGTTAGTAACACCGGTTCCATCAAACTGCGTGTACGTTCGCTGGTAGAGAGTCTGCACATCAGTTTGCAACAAGCTGAAGAGAGACAGGTACAGAAACCTTTATCCCTCCCTCTTTTCACCAAAAAGGACAGAAAGAAGAAGATTATCGCCCCATTCTTCACCCCTTTTATATCACCACTTATTCCTTCCATTTTTAAAGTGGCAGGATATGAAATGGAGACTCTGCCCATAAGCGATGAATGTTCGTGCGACTGGGGTTTGAAGTATTCCAACAATGAAGTTTGCTATCCGGCTACACTGATTGTGGGTGACATCGTGAAAGCTTTTAAGGAAGGACGATATGACCCGGACAACACTTGTGTAGCCATTACGCAGACGGGAGGACAATGCCGTGCCAGCAACTACATCTCTTTAATAAAAAAAGCATTAATAGAAAACGGATACACTCATACTCCCATTCTGTCAATAGCATTCGGCAGCGGAATAGATAATCAGCAACCGGGCTTCAAAGTAAATTGGCTGAAAGTATTGCCAATAGCGCTTGCCGCTGTTCTATACAGCGACTGCATAGCTAAATTCTATTACGCCGCCGTTGTCCGTGAGAAAAAGCCGGGACAGGCAGCTAAATTAAAAGATATGTACCTGGAAGCGGCAAAGCCTCTTATCCTGAAAAACAGACCGGAAGATTTGCTCAGTTATTTATCTCTGGCAGTTGACGAATTCAATCAGATCTGTCAGCAAAAATCATGCCCTAAGGTGGGTGTGGTAGGAGAAATCTTCCTAAAGTTCAATCCTTTTGCACAAAAAAATATCACCACATGGCTCATAGACAGAGGTATAGAGGTGGTTCCTCCATTGATGACAGACTTTTTCATGCAAAGCTTCGTCAATATGAAAGTAAACCAGGATAGTCATATAAAAAAGAAATATATTCCTGATTTCGCTATCGACTGGCTTTATGGAAAAGTTCAGAAACAAATTGATAAAATCAACAAGATAGGAAAAGCCTTCCTGTACTTTCAACCCTTTGAAAATATTTACGAGAAAGCGGAAAAAGCCAAACAGGTTATATCGCTGAACACGCAGTTCGGTGAAGGCTGGCTGATTGCCGGAGAGATGTCGTCTTTTGCCAGTCAGGGTATTAATCATGTCATCAGTTTGCAACCATTCGGGTGTATAGCTAACCATATTGTGGAAAAGGGAATAGAAAAACGTATAAAGTCTGTCTACCCTCAGATAAATATATTATCTTTAGATTTTGACAGTAGCGTCAGCGATGTGAATATCACCAATCGCCTGTTACTTTTTGTTGATAACATAAAATAAATAAGACCATGGGAGCTACAGAAAACAATGAGTTGGAATATCAAATAATTGAAACAGCGAAACAGCTTTTTATAGAAAAAGGCTTCGTTGAAACCAGCATGAGTGATATTGCCGCAAAAGTAGGAATAAACCGTCCTACCCTACACTACTATTTCAGGACAAAAGACAGAATGTTTCAGGCTGTATTCGGTTCGATAGTGATGTCGCTATTACCGAAAGTACAGGAAATAATACAGCAGGAACTGCCGTTCATAGATCGCGTAAGTCTTATATTGGATAAGTATATAACACTCTTCACCGAAAACCCTGACATGCCAAAGTTTATATGCGGGGAAATACAGCGCGATGTCAACCACCTGCTTGATGCAGCTAAGGAAATGCAGTTTGAAGAAACGTTCCTGATTATAAAGGAACGACTGCTCATGGAAATGGAAGCAGGCAGACTAAAGAAAGTACCCATACATACAGTATTCATAACTTTCTATGGTTTGCTTACTTTTCCTTTGATTACAAAAAATTTGATCACCAGCATATTCCTGAAAGATACTACCGATTTTTCGGTTTTTATGCTGGAGTGGAAGCAATATATTCTTTTTCACTTGATGAATTTGCTGGGTATTGAGAAGGAAAATTGATTGTTACTCATATACATAACCGATAAAAAAGTATAGTATGAAAACGATTCGAATTATTTTCTCCTTATTGCTGATAACTGCAATGAGTATGCCTACTCTTTCGGCACAAACTAAGAAAGAGAAAAAAGAACTGAAGAAGCAGGCCGTTGAAAAACTGGTCACATCCGGGAAGTATAAAATAAATGTAAACAGAGCTCTTCCTGCACGAGGACGTTCTGTTACACTAACTTCACCGTACTCTGTGGAAATAAGAAATGATTCCGTTATATCTTATCTGCCTTACTATGGGCGTGCTTACTCTATTCCTTATGGCGGTGGAGAAGGGCTAAACTTCAAAGCTCCACTCACCGACTATAAGTTGGAGTGGGACAAGAAGGAAACAGCCAAGATAAAGTTCTCTGCACGAAGTGAGGAGGATAGGTTCGATTTCAGTATAGACGTTTTCAGTAACGGATCATCTACGATATTCGTGAATATGCAGAACCGTCAGTCCATCAATTTCCAGGGAGAACTGGATATGCCGGAAGAAATCAACCAATGATTACCTTTGTACATGATATCTTTTTAAATTTATGTATAAAGAATACCAACCCTGCGCACTACTCTCTCCCTATATAGACAAGTATTGGGAATTCAAAGGGAATCCGGAGTACGGAATGCGTATCAACATACTTCCTGATGGATGTACAGACTTTATCTTCACCCTTGGGGAAGCAACACAAGCGGTGAATAGCAGTCTGACCATGAAGCCTTATCGTGCTTATTTTATAGGTCCGATGAATAGCTATTCGGAATTGGTAGCGTATGCGGAAACGGTTCACATGTTAGGGGTTCGCTTCCTACCTTGCGGACTATCCCGTTTTATCCGTCTGCCACTGCACGAACTGACTAACCTGAGAATCAGTGCAGACGAGGTAACCTGCTTTTTCGATACTTCTTTTGCAGAAAGGCTATGCGAAGAAGACTGTTTAGAAAATAGGGTAAAGATCATAGAAGAATTATTTATCAAATCTCTTTATAAACACGACTTGCCGACAGATCCGCAGATTGTATTTGCAATAAAACAGATTAACCGGCATCAGGGAAAACTGTCCGTGCAGTCATTGATGGAGAATATTTGTCTGTGCCAGCGACAATTTGAACGCAAATTCAAGATGAACACAGGTTATACCCCGAAAATATACAGCAGAATCATGAAATTCAAGAACGCGGTGGATTTATTAAGGGGCACTAACAGTGACAATCTGCTCTCTACTGCTATCCAT
>OMDZ01001429.1_pt1 | contig 11479 bp, 10 predicted proteins | sample 1673641 | NCBI WGS metagenome assembly OMDZ01 (sample SAMEA103958117, study PRJEB25191) | human gut metagenome | biome: human-associated habitat [ENVO:00009003]; feature: intestine environment [ENVO:2100002]; material: feces | place: Germany | collected 2013/2015
CAAGTACCCTCTGTTTTTGTGCCCTCTCGTTTGAGTGCTTGTCTATTATATCACGCTTTTCGAGCTTTGTCAACAGCTTTTTCATTTTAATTTTGCACAAATGGTTTTAAACTGTTATATTCCCCGATTGTGCAAAATGTAAACAACCACAATATACAGTTTTCTGCTATCAACATTTAGTTATCAACAACCGCATTGCTATATGTTGAAAACCCGTGTGTTCTTTCCGTAAAGCTAAAAACAATGCCGCCCTTTAAGGACGGCACTGATAAAAATCCTATTTTTCCTCGTTCAGTTCGGAAATTATTCTGACAAAGCTGTCAATATCATTAAAGTCACGATATACCGAAGCAAATCTGATGTACGCCACCTTATCTATATCCTTCAGCCTTCGCAGTACCAGCTCACCGATCTCGTCCGACGATACCTCACGTCTGAACTGGTTCTTCAGCTCCTGTACAATATCCTCAACCATTTTTTCAAGGTCTTCGATCTGTACCGGACGTTTTACTGTAGCTCTCGCAAGCCTGTTTATCAGCTTGTCACGATCAAAAGGTTCAATGGTATTATCCTTTTTCACAACCATAAGCGGTATTGTTTCCACCATTTCATAGGTCGTAAAACGGCACTTGCACGACAGACATTCACGTCTTCTGCGAATCTTATTTTCCGCAGGGCGACTGTCTATTACCTTGCTGTCCTCATATCCGCATTCCGGGCATTTCATCTGTTTTCCTCGCTTTCGCTCTGATCCTCACGGTTTCCTTTTCCATATTCCTGTATTTATGTATTTTAACATACTTTCGCAGCTTTTTCAAGCATTTTCTGTAATCAAAGACCCATCTTATACTTATCGTATATCTTTTTCATATTATTCACACATACAGCAAGTTCGTCATAGCTGCTGTAGTTCTCACGGTAAAGCTCGACTATCATTGATTTATCGTAATTTATTTTTTCAAGTTCGCTGAAAAGACGGTTGAAGTTAAAGCTGCCCTTTCCTATCGGCAGGCAATCGCAACCTGCGTTGCCGTCGCTTACATGAAGATGTACGACCTTGTCACCTATTATATCCAGAAGCCTGAACGGATCTACATTGCTCCTTCTCGCCTGTTTGAGATCTACAACAAATCTGACCTCGTCGCCGAGTTGTCCGATCATATTCTCGATAAATCTTACACTGCTGCTCTTGCAGTAGCAGATGTTTTCCTGTGCCACCGTAACACCGAATTCTTTTGCGAGGCGGAACAGACGCAGATAGCGTTCCATATACCTTTCATCAGGTACCTTTGAGCTTAGGATAGCTCCGTGCAGAACAAACACACCTGCACCGATCTCCGCCATAACCTCAAAATACCTCTTGTAAATATCTATCAGATATTCGGTTCTGCGTGGATAATCGCCGAAAAGGAACAGCGTTTCCATAGGCGAAGAAAACGGATGCATGGATATTACGTTCATCCCGTATTCACCGATGATTCTTCTCAGTTCAACAAGCACCTGCCCTTCAAGCTCGTCTATCGAATTTACGAATATCTCAACATTTTTTACACCCCGCTCGGCAAGCTCATAAAGAGCCTTTTCTGTTTCAAGAGGGTACAGACAAGCCGTTGATACACCAATATCCATTTTCGTTACTTCCTTTCTGAAAATCAGCCCGCCAGAGAACAAATGTTCCCTATTATTGATATGATTAGCGGTAATACATACACCGCCGCCAGCACCACAACAAGCAATGCGTAAATGCCGACCCTGCACAGGCCTTCCGCCTTATCGGCAATTGCCGTTATCTTTTTGCGGAATATAATGTACAGCGCCAGTGCCGCAAAGCCTGCAACGCTCAGCACAATACCCGGTTTAAGCCCCTTCGGGCAGAAACTGAAGGTTATATCATTTTTGCCTTCCTCCAGCTTTACCGCCATAAAGCCCGACATAGAACGGTATATCTCAGCAGGCTTTCCGTTTATCGTTGCAGAAAATCCGTCGTCATACGGCACCGACAAAAACAGCCACTGACCGCTCTTTGCGTTATCTGCCGTTCCGCTTATATTTCCACCGTCAACCTTAAGATCGGCGGTTTTTGTTTTATTGATAGCTTTTTCCAGCTTGCCGAGCGACAGTCCGTAAATACCATAGCTTGAGCAATAAGTGCTTTCGTTTACGTCAATATCTATACTTACCTTCTCATTTTCGAAAGTACCGAGATATAAAAGTCCGTTGCTGTCTTTATTCGGAAACGACAGATCCTGCTTGATGCCGTTTACATATATTGCAAACGAACCGTTGATATGCTCGTTGATATTTCTTGCAACAAGATCAAAGCAATCGAAATACAACGCCTGCTTTTCACCTATATCCAGCTTGTAGCTGAGCGTTGCGATGCGTGTATTGCTCTTGGGTGTGAAATAATATATCCCGTCACGATGTGCATACCGTATATTCTTTTGTCCGGTATGCTCATACTCGGTAAACAGCAGTTCGTTGCCCGTATCAAGCAGATTCTTTGCAAGATATTCCTGTATAACTATACGTTCCGCCTTAGGCAGCTCCGTACATTGTGACAGATCGCTGTCGGTCACTATTCCGAGCGGAAGATAATATTCGCTCTCATAAATTGAATAGTTCTTGTCACGATAAATCACAGGCTCTCTTGCGCTGAATTTCTCTATATAATATTTTATATTCATAACGGCGTCGGTAAGAGCCGTGCCTCCGTTGCCGGTTACCTCCATCCAGTAGGACGAATAGCCGAGCCGTTTCATCGCAAACATATAATCCTCCGATGTAAGCGAGGTGTAATGTGCGATGGTGGGATAGCCCAGTCCGCCTATAAGATTTGCATCAAAATATTTCTTAGGCCACTGCGTCAGCTTCACCCTGTAAAAATCATCGTCCTCGGGGATTTTTCCTTCAAGTTCTATCGCGTTGTTGTACTTGACGGGAGTATATGCCGATGCGCCAATATACACGTTTGCGTTGAAAACGCTCTCTGCTACAACAATTACAGCCAGTACAGAACAAACCGATTTGAAAGTGAGCTTTTTGAAAACGCCGAAAGCCATAGTCAGAACATACAGTGCCGTAAATCCGCAGAAGATAATTAAAAGCAGGATGAATGACTCCGAGCTTCCCCACAGTGTCGAAACATACGAATCCAGGTCGTATCTGCAGTTACAGTAGTACCATATCGTAAAACCGAAATAGATAACGCCGGCGGCAGTTATTCCGATAAGATAGGGCTTTTTATTCTTTTGCGCATAATCATCAGGCTTTGTATGCGACAGCTTCACCGCCGCAAAGGTCAGCATCATAAGCGTAGTCATATAGCCGTACCGCATAGGGAATGCCATATAGTCGCCCGTGTGCCACATCTTGTTTATCGGCTCAAACACTACCGGCAGAAGCGTAAGGAACGAAAGCAGCGCATAGAATCTGCTGTTCTTGCTCTTTCTACGCAGAAAATACACGATGAAAGCCGCAACGGAAAATCCCGTACAGAAAATAAGCGGCAGATTTGTATATATCCCTGCAAATACCGCAGAATCAAACAGACCCTTGAGTATGTTTGCACCTCTTGCGGATGAAAGATACTGTACAAAGCTCGGAAGCCATACAACAGCGGAGATCAGCGCCGCTATACCGCAGCCTATAATAAACCTCGGCGCAATGCCCCTTGTACTGCCCTTTTTTCTGTTAAGAAAAATGTAAACGCCGAAATACAGTATCGTGAACAATACCACCATATAGCTGAGATAATAATTCAGCACAAGCATTCCGACAAGACAGAATATAAGACCGCCTGTGCGTTTACGCTTTACGAGCGAATTGAACGCTATCAGCAGCAGCGGGAAGAAGTACATTACATCGAGCCATACCGTGTTCTGATAGAACAGCATAGAGTAACCGCTGAACGCATACATAACGCTGAAAAGCGCCGAATATGTCACATCCAGCTTTTTATGGCAGGTGCGGAAGTACGCATTTGCGGTTATCGCACAGACAGCCATTTTCATAAGCGTCATAATGTTCATGAACAGCATCATGTCCGCTTTGTCGACAAATGCAACAAGAAGCGAAAACGGGCTTGATATAAAGAACAGGAACACACCGAGGAAATTCATTCCGCCGGCATTCTGCCAGTTGAAGAAGAAATCCCCCTTGCCCTCAAGTATGTCCTTGAAGTCGAGCAATAAAGGAAGCACCTGCTGGTGCATATCGCACCATGCGAGCGTTTTATCTCCGAACGGATAAAGCCCACTGCCCGCAAATACCGCAAGTCCTATGACAATTACCGCTATCGGCGGAATTATCAGCGTCAGCAACAGCTTCGGACTGCGTATAAGTTTACCGATATGTGTTGTGATTTTTTTAGTAATATCTCTTTTCAAAATATCCTCCGGGATTTTTAAAAATCTCTCCCATTTGGTTTTTATGAATATCTGTCTAAATTCAAAAGCCGCAAAGACTTTATGTGCTATGCGGCTTTTATTTTTGATTGAATTATCAGCCGCAGGTGATTATACCATGAGCTTCTTTGTGTCTACCGTACCCTTTGAAGCAAGATTCTTTGTATCCTTCTTGCCTTCGCCGTTTCCTGCATTTGTATAATTCTTGCCGTGCTTCTCTTGCCAGAGTACCCACAGGGGACCCGAGATGCACAGTGAAGAATAAGTACCGCAGATAAGACCTGCCATCATAGGAATAGCAAATGTCATTATCGAGGTTACGCCGCAGATTGCGCATACAACGCAGATTGCGAGTACGGCAAAGGCTGTGGTAACAGTTGTGTTTACAGAACGTGTTATCGACTGAGTGATACTCATATTAACAAGTTCCTTGAGTGAAAGCGAGTTGCCGTAAAGGTTACGGTTCTCTCTGATACGGTCATATACAACGATTGTATTATTGATAGAGTTACCGAGTACGGTAAGAACAACCGCCATAAAGTTTGCGTCGATCGGGAAACGGCAGAACACGAACACCGCATAAACCATGAAGCAGTCGTGAACAAGGGCTACCAGTGCAAACACACCTGCCGAAAGGCCGCCGATTTTCTTGAATCTGAACGCAATATAGATAACGAGCAGTACAAACGAGAATAATACCGCAACAAGGCACTTAAGGAAGAACTCCGTACCTGATGTGGGGTTGACATCCTGGCTGTTTACAAGCGTAAGGCTGTTATCCTTGAAGGTCTGCTGGAGCTTATCCGATAAAGCTGTCTGCTTATCTGCAGTAAGTCCTTCTGAAGACGAGAATGAGATTTCAACGACTTCAAGCGAGCTGTTCATCGAAGAACCTGTAGTTACCGTAACAGCACCGTAATTTTCGCCCTCAACCGTCTTCTTTACCGCATTTGTGTCAATTTCGCCAGTATAGCTGTAGGTCAGCATCGTACCGCCCTTGAATTCAATAGCCATTTCAATGCCGAATATGCAGTTGAAGATAACCGTAATTACAGCAATGACGATCGGTATCAGAAAGAGTACCTTTCTGTATCCTATAAAATCAAATACTTTTTTGTTATTCATTTTGAAGCACCGCCTTCCGTTGCGGCAGCCTTTTCAGCGGCACGCTTCTTTGCAGATTTTCCGCCGTAGAGAGCGGGATTTCTGAATATCTTGAATCTGGAAAGCGACATTGTCATAAGTCTTGTCGCAAATATGCCGAACAGGAAGTTCAGTATTACGCCGACCATCAGAGTGTAGCCGAATGAGTAGATAGTACCCTCTGTCGAAGCACCGAACATGAAGAATACGGGCTTCAGTATAGTAGACGCAAGGCTGTCGGGAGTACCGAAAGCACCCATAAGTATGATAGCAACGATAATCATTGTGATATTACCGTCAAATACCGCACTGAACGCTCTCTTATAGCCTGTAGCTATCGCTGTGTCTATCGTCTTGCCGCTGTTTATTTCTTCCTTTATACGCTCACCCGTGATAACGTTTGCGTCAACGCCCATACCTACCGCAAGAATGATACCTGCGATACCGGGTATTGTCAGCGTAAAGCTGTTCGAGAACGGGAAGAAGCCTGTTATAGCACAGAACGTACCTGCAACCTGTCCGATAAGACCGATAACGGCAACTACACCGGGCAGTCTGTACAGTGATATCATGAATATCATTATAAGTGCAAATGCGATAACGCCGGCGATTGCCATAGCGTCACGGGCACCCGTACCGAGCGTGGGCGAAATCGTGCTGAAACTCGATGTTTCCAGCTTGAACGGTAACGCACCGCCGTTTATCTGGTCTGCAAGCGCCTTAGCCTCATCAGCCGTAAAGTTACCGCTGATAGTAGCCTCACCGCCGCTGATTTCCTCATTTACGGTAGCTGTTGAAATGCACTTGTCGTCCATGTAGGTTGAAATGTATCCCTTGGGAGAAGTTGAAGAAAGCTTCTTTGTAGCCTCTGCAAACTTATCCTTGCCGCTGTCCTTCAGCTTTAAGGATACCATATACTCATATTCCTTGCTGTTTCCGCTCTTGAGCTGATATACGGCAGAAGCCTTTTCAACGTCCGAGCCGGAAATGATAAGGGGCAGATCCTCATATGTCTGACCGTCGGAAAGCGATTTTTCCGAGCCTTCTCTGAAGGTGAGCAGTGCGGTAGCACCAAGCTCCTTTACAGCCGCTTCCGGATCAAAGCTGTCATCCTCAGCCTGCCACGGGAAACGCACGATTATCTTATCGCTGTTATAATCAACATAAACCTCATAGTCTGTTATGTTGTTTGCAACAAGTCTTGTTTCAACGATCGACTTTGCCGCATCGACCTCTTCATTGGTCGCATCGTAGTCTGCCGGTGACGTAAATGTAACGTCAACACCGCCTCTGATATCAATACCCCAACGAATATCACTTACACCTCTTATAATAGTGCTCGTGAAATCGCCGTACTGGGTATGAACACCGAAAAATACTATGCCTGTAAATGCCAGTATAACCGCCAGCACTATAAAGAACACAGGCTTTGCCACTCTTTTCAAATGTTTCACTCCGTTTCTGTGCCTCAGCACATCCTGTTAATTTATACATTACAGTATTATACTATAATGATTTCGATTAGTCAAGAAATAGTAAAGAATTTCTGCAATTTTCACAATCCGTTCATTATACGGAAAGCTCAGCCTTTTCTCCGAGAACGTCCTTATTCTTTTCAAGGACAGGCTTTATGCACCTGTCAAGGAATGCGCTCACCTGGCTTGCGCTTCTGCCCGTGTAATTTTCGGGAATGAGCTTTGCCTCGATTTCTTCCTTTGTAGTCATGAAGTCGGGGTCTGCGGCGATTCTGTCAACGAGGTCGTTTTCTCCGCCCTCTTCTTTGATAACCTTACCTGCGGCAATGCTGTGCTGTCTTATCTTCTCGTGAAGCTCCTGTCTGTTTCCGCCCTTCATAACTGCGTCCATCATAATGTTTTCCGTTGCCATGAAAGGAAGCTCCTTCATTACTCTTGCACGGATAACCTTAGGATATACAACCAGTCCGTTTGTGATATTCAGCATGATGTTCAGTATAGCGTCTGTTGCAAGGAATGCCTCCGCTACTGCGATACGCTTGTTCGCACTGTCGTCGAGCGTTCTCTCAAACCACTGTGTGCCTGCCGTGAATGCGGGGTTAAGAGTATCTATCATAACATATCTTGAAAGCGAGGTTATTCTCTCCGCTCTCATCGGGTTTCTCTTATAAGGCATAGCCGAAGAACCGATCTGATTCTTCTCGAAAGGTTCTTCCATCTCCTTGAAGTTTGCAAGGATACGCAGATCGTTCGAGAACTTCGAACAGCTCTGTGCAATACCGCCCAGTACGTTTACTATTCTGCTGTCAACCTTTCTTGAATAGGTCTGACCGCTTACGGGTACGCACTCCTTAAAGCCCATCTCCTCAGCTATCATCTGCTCCAGCTTTTCTATCTTTTCCTCATCGCCGTGGAACAGTTCCATAAAGCTCGCCTGTGTGCCTGTAGTACCCTTCTGACCGAGCAGTTTCAGATTACCCATCTGATACTCAAGATCCTCAAGATCCATCAGAAGTTCGTTCATCCACAGCGTAGCACGCTTGCCGACTGTAGTCAGCTGTGCAGGCTGTAAATGTGTATATGCAAGACAGGGCATATCCTTATATTTATCCGCAAAAGAAGCAAAGTTCGAAAGAACGTTCACGAGCTTTCTGTGTACTATCTTCATAGCGTCACGCATTACGATAACATCGGTGTTGTCGCCTACATAACAGCTTGTAGCGCCTAAATGGATTATGCCCTCGGCCTTCGGACAGCACTTTCCGTATGTATGGACGTGCGCCATAACATCGTGGCGGAGCTTCTTCTCCTCCTCAGCTGCATAAGCAAAGTCAATATCATCAATATGCGCCTCAAGCTCGTCGACCTTTTCCTGCGTTACCTGCTCAAGTCCGAGCTTCATTTCCGCTCTTGCAAGCGCTACCCACAATCTGCGGAATGTCGAAAACTTCTTCTGTGCGGAGAATGTAAACTGCATTTCCTCACTTGCATATCTCGTACAGAAAGGGCTTTCGTAAGTTTCATAATTTGTCATTATAAATAACCGTCCTTTTCATCGGATTTTTTACTTTCCTGTGTCATCTGTATCTGCCGCCTGTATCTTTGGCGCATACAGTGCTTCATCTGCACATACCGACACATTTTATATTGTATCACAAATTGTCCGTGTTCGCAATAGCAAACGTCATTTTTTCTCAAAACTTACCTTCCGTATATCATTCAGCCGCTCCGCTTCACCCTACGGCAACATTGACCACAACTGCTCCGCTTCACCCTACGGCCACATCGACCACAGCCGCCTCGCTTTCACCCTACGGCAACATCGACCACAACCGCTCCGCTTCACCCTACGGCAACATCGACCACAGCCTGTCATTTCGCACAACAAAGCCGTTTGAACAGCTCTGACGAAAATTTTTCGTATTTTTTTAAAAAAGCCCTTGACAAACACCCGAAAACCGTGTATAATGTTTACTGTTATCTGGGTGTGGCGCAGATTGGTAGCGCGCTACCTTGGGGTGGTAGAGGCCGCTAGTTCGAGTCTAGTCACTCAGACCAAGTAAAAAAGGACGCCGACTGGCGTCCTTTTTTACTTGGTCTGAGCGGCTTTTGGAGTATTTCTTTGCGCAATCAATATCAGTGTCAACCCCCGCTCTGTTCTCATTTTACAAGAATGGAGCGGGGGCTTCTATTGGGCTTCAATATCTTTTTAATAATGCCGGGGAAGGAATATCATGGAGATGTCGCTGCGGTTGGCTCCCCATTCGTAGAATTATCGATAATAGTCCAAACTCCGCTTTCAGTATCTTCAATCAGGTAGAAAAACTGATCGATGTTCCCATCATCCAAAAATGTTTTTGTATGGTCATATTCAATATAGTATTTTGCCCTTACCGCTAAAAAGTGTTCTGCGAGGTAGTCATCTGTCCATCCGCGAGACTGCGCAAGCTCACTTCCGGTATAGTTCTCAATCATTCGTTTTGTTTCGGTCTCATCGACGGAGATCTCGTCAATTCGGACAGTCAGGGTGTATTCTTTTTTGATTTGCCCTTCAATTGCACTTTGTACGGTTTCGATTGGATAAACAGACGGTTTTTGCAGCCAATTGTCAAACAAGCCATATTCATACGCAGCAAAGCCACAGAGTGCCAGCGATGCAACAATGGCAGCAACAAGTATAAAGGTGCGCTTCAGGCTTCTAATACTCTTTCCGGTACCGCTATTCATAAATCCGCGCTCCTTTGCTTCAATAATATATTTATCATCAATCTTTTCGAATGCGTCAAGGATCAAATCCGCGTTCATAGAACACCCTCCTTTTCTAAATAAGCGCGCAATTTTGCTCTTGTCCGATGGAGCATCGATTTTACCTTACTATTGCTAAAGCAAAAATCTGTGCTGATTTTATCTATTGGGTCCAAATACCAGTAACGGCAGAGGAGAACCTGTCGTTCCGTTGGGGCCAGTGTGCCGAGAAACCGGTTAATTTGCGCTGAGAGTTCACCCGCAATGACACTGTCCTCTACTGAAAGATTGGATGGGACACATTCCGAGAGTTCATCCAGTACAAGAGAAACTTCGTCACCGCCTCGCTTATCCCTGTGGGCATCACGCCATTTTTTCAGTGAAATGCTCCTGGTGATCTTGCCCAAAAATGTTCTTAGCATATTCGGGCGGTGCGGCGGCATAGCGTTCCATGCGCCGAGGTATGTATCATTAACACTTTCATCCGCATCCTCTTGATCGTGAAGGATGTTATAGGCAATATAATAACAGTAGCTTCCGTACTTTTGCCCTGTAGCGCTAATTGCCTTCTCGTTCCGCTCCCAATATAAATCAATAATCTTGCTATCCTCCATTACTCCACCTCCTGCAGTTTGAAATAAAGGCCTTTCACCCCTATACTACCTGTTTTTCTGGTTTGGTCGCAGGTTTTTTCGATTTTTCTTTGGGACAAATCGTCCCAAGGTATCCTCCTCGGTGACGATATGTCCCTTGCGGAAACGCGCATCCTTGTATTCTCCCTTTATGATCTGTGTCATATCGTAACACAGCATCTTCCCTACGGCATCCTCTGTTTTGATGAGCTTCACGCAAAAGCCTCCCATTCGATATTCTTATATGAGTATAACCGATTATTGCAAAAAACGGCGCCCTCTTTCAATGGTGCCGTTCGGCATAATGGTAAATGCGTTCGTCAATATCGAAAAAACATCGTCAATTTTCTTCTCATCATCCGTCTCGTTCCTCATCCCCACTTATTCTTGACAGCTCCCGCCCCGGTGGAGTATGATAAAAACCAATTCAAAAAAACAGGAGAACATAATTATGGCATATACAGCAGCAGTTATCACCGTCAGCGATCTGGGCAGCCGCGGCCAGCGGGTGGATACCAGCGGCCCCGCCATCTGCGCCATGCTGGAGAAAGCCGGTTTTACCGTTACCTACACCGCCATTGTCCCGGATGAGATCCCCCAAATCCAAACCGAGCTCACCACTGCGGCCGATGGGCGCCACATCGATCTCATCATCACCACGGGCGGCACCGGGCTTTCCCCGCGGGATGTCACCCCTGAAGCCACCTTGGCCGTCCTGGACCGTGAAATTCGGGCCATTCCGGTGGCCATGTGGGTGGAGGGCCTTAAAATTACCCCCCGCGCCATGCTTTCCCGAGCCGTAGCCGGCACCCGTGGCCGCAGCCTCATTCTCAATCTCCCCGGCTCCGAAAAAGCCGCCCGGGAAAACCTTTCCGCTGTCATCGGCGCACTGGAGCACGCTATGCACATGATCGCTGTGGAAGGCCACTAACCCCCTGTAACACCAAGGCACCGGTACCCCACTGGGATACCGGTGCTTTTTTATCACTTTTGCTTACGCCTTTACCTTCTTGGCACACACGCTTTCATAGGTCTCTACAATTTCCTTTTCCGGGGCCTCAGTCAGCAGAGAAACCAC
>OMDZ01001437.1_pt1 | contig 11422 bp, 10 predicted proteins | sample 1673641 | NCBI WGS metagenome assembly OMDZ01 (sample SAMEA103958117, study PRJEB25191) | human gut metagenome | biome: human-associated habitat [ENVO:00009003]; feature: intestine environment [ENVO:2100002]; material: feces | place: Germany | collected 2013/2015
CGTGTCTCCTTCGATGCTTCCAGCAACAGTTTAGCATCGTAATACCCAATTGCCACCTTTAAAAAGATAACTGTATCTTTTTTTCATAAATATTAATAATTCTTCCTATGAATAAGGCTGTCAGTATGGTTCCTATACCAAGACCATAAAAATGGGTATGATTAATTAAACATAAAATAATAGTGACAAACACAAGTGTAATATCAAAAGTATTTTTCACTATTGAAAAAGGAAAAGAGAAGACTTCTGAAATAGTTTTTACAATACCATCAGTTGGTGTTAAAATAAGATTTGTTTTCACGCTTAAAAATACGCCCATTGCAGTAATGAACATCGTCATAATAAAACAAATAACCCTTAAGTATAAACTTAACGATAATGTAGGAATTATAAAATCATATAAATCAGTCAACCAACCAAAAGCAAACGATAACGGAATTTCTAAAATAAAAGTAACTGTGATCTTTTTGGATAAAATACATTGAATAATAACAAATATTAAGTAACAGATAATAGAAGCTGTTCCTAAAGAAATGTTATAGATTTGTGATATTGAATACATCACAGAACTAAAAGCAGCAACTCCTAAATCAAAGCGAACATTTAATACAACAGCAAAAGCTATTAAATTCAAACCAAGAAAATATAAAAAATATTTTTTCATTCTTATTACCTCATCATTTCTATGGTACTGTAAGCCACCAGAACCGGAGATTCTGCCTTGATGGCACACTTATAAAAAGCCCAAAGGTCTTGATTTCAAGGCTTTCAGGCTTAAGTTAACCCCAGCGGAGTCTGTTGTGTTTATCTTACTGGAATTTCACCTTCATCTATCAGTCTGTCTGGGGAAAATACAATACGGATTCTTCCGTCTGTCGCAACCTTGCAATCTCCGTCAAACGCATTCTTACCGCCATCCTCGATTTTCGCAGTTCCTGAAAGGATATTCTCACAGATGCGTATCGCTGTATTCATGATGCTATGATCCATGGAACCAACGAAAGGCATTCCCGCATATCCCACATGGCCATTAAAATTGCGGTCAAATTCACTTTCATAGGACTTGATTTTATCCAGAGCTCCCAATAGTGTATTAATACTGTCTCTGCAGAGCAGATTACCATTGCAGGCATCTCCAGAAAACAGGATTCGCTCTTTCCGATCAAGGAAACAACAGCCTCCCGATGTATGACCCGGTGTCTCAATTACCTCGATACTGCGTCCCCCCAGCTCAAACACCATCCCCTCCTTCAAAGGAAGACATTTTGGCATCTTTTGTATCCGCCGGATATCCGCAGGGCTACAGTCATACACATCGTAAGCTCCCATATTTCCCAAAAGTTCCACATAATCTGCGATTCTATCATAATTTATCGGTTTAAGACTATCCTCATCTTTTTCGTGAATATATACCTCTTCAAACTGAGCAGCTCCTCCGATATGATCCGGATGTCCATGTGTCAGCACTACATCATAGGGAAGCGGAGTCAGCCAGGAAATCAGCTTTTTCAGGTCTGTCATTCCGACACCCGTATCGATGAGTAATGCACGTTCCGTACCTTTTAACAAAAACATGGCTGTCATACCAGCCTCATTGATAACCCAGGTGTCTTTTGCAATCTCCGTCACCTGATATGTAGTCAGCTTTGCCATATGCATTCCATCCTTTCCGCATCAGTGCATAAATACATTTTCTGCATCCTCATCTAATGGTACAGTAAATGCCGGAGCATGTTTAACAAGAAGCTCCATCAGCCTGTGGTCATAATTATCTTTAACTTCGCAGATATTGTCAAAAATCATAATTGCCTCTTTACCTGGCTCACATACCGACCACTGCGGAAGAGAAGGAACGGAAGGATTTCCGTATCTCGCAAAGTTTATCCAGGCACCACATATTCTCTCCTGCAGGCGGTCTGTTTCTCCCGGCACATTGCAGATAGGAATTCGGTCAATATTATGGAAAACAAACGGGATTTCAGAGCAATGCCATGCCAGTTTTCCTCCCTCATATGGGAATTCATAATTAAACATGTAGGAATATACGGGAGCTTCCTTATGTACTGACTTCTTCGCAATGAAATCTTTCGATGCATAACGGAAAATATAATCCAGCGACAGAACATCTACAAGGCGATTATTCGGATATGCTTTTTCGAATTCTGCTGCAATCTCTTCTGCATCCTCCTGAAAGCATTTTTCCAGAAGTTTCATCGTTTCCTCACGGGTCAGTTCATCCCTATTCTCCAGAACCGGCTTGAAATCAAATTCTCCAAAAACGCTACCCACTATCACCGGAATCTTTTTTGCTCCATCGGTAAATCCTACTCTGCGCGGATCACCGGCATACCATGAATTTGCTCTCGGCTCTCCGCCCACGTAGAGTCCTTTCTCCTGCAGCTTGGGTGACACCTTATTATATGCTTCCGCAAGGAAATAGTAAGGAATCGTTTCCAAATCCTCAACGGATTCCAACTTCAATTCCGTCAGAAGGGCCTCCACAATTGCGGTACCGTCATCCTCTGCCTCTTTTTTACCTTCTTCTATTACGCCGCTCTGGATAATCCCCTTATGGAATAAACCTTCTGCAGCCGGTGTATTCATCAGGGAATAAACTTTCATTCCACCACCGGACTGACCAAACAGGGTTACATTACCTGGATCTCCGCCAAAACTAGCAATATTGTCCTGAATCCAATGAAGGGCTGCGACCATATCTGCATTTCCCACATTAGCAGAATTGTAGTATTTTTCCCCATAAGCAGATAAATCAAGATATCCCAAAATATTCAGACGATGGTTCAATGACACGACAACCACATCTCCGTACTCACTCAGATGATCTCCCTCATACGCCACCTGTTCAATGGATGAGCCTGCAAAGAATCCACCTCCGTGCAACCATACCATAACCGGTTTTTTTGCTTCCGGATCCAGACTCTGTGTCCAAATATTCAGATACTGACAATTCTCATCCATTGGCCAGTAACGATGTGGGATCATAACCTCCATCAACGGATGATCCTGCATCAGCATAGGACACACATAACCGTAGGCCAGAGCATTTTTAATACCTTTCCATGGTTTTACCTCTCTGGGCATTTGAAAGCGATCAGCATCAGCATACTTGATGCCATGGAAAGTGTATGTAGAATTCATCTTAAATCCCCGTATCTTACCCGCCTTAGTCTGAACTACCGGTTCTGCCTTACTACAGTAAAAACAATCTCCCATTTTGTATTCCACCTTTCTTTAGTAATTTTATGTATATCTTATTTCATTACCATTTTGTCATTTTTTTGTTACCGTTTTATTACATCTCTATCTCCACATACAGTTTGCATATTGGTCTCTTCCTGTATTGCAGCCCGATACTGAGAGGGAGTCATATGATAATGCTTTTTAAACGCACGAAAAAAGTTTTCCGTATTTTCATATCCAATCTCTTTTCCGACTTCAGTCATCCTCTCATTTTCTAAACTTTTTCACCTCATTATACAATAATTGTTGATACCCATCTACTATAATCCCATACATTTCAGAATGATCCGAAGATTATGGACTGCACATCTTTGCACATCTCCGAGACACAGACGAGGTTTCTTATCTAAATGTCCTTTGTACCCGATTGCTCTGCCATCATCTAAAATAAAAGCAACTTCCTCATTGGCCGGGCATATCTTTGGCACAAAGCTTGCCGGATCATTGAAAAATGTTTTCATATCATTTGCCTGCATGTAGACTTTTTCCCCATCAACCAAAATCTCTCCATCCTTCATCTCGGCAGTATGTCCTTCACCCAGAGGTGCCATGACTGTATCCGGTCCTTCCGGATCAACCGTAAAGGAATTCCAGCTGGCTGCGAAAACCGGTGCAAATGGTACTTCCTGCACCATAATTACCTGCCCACGTTCATCAAACTCTGGCATAACTGTTCTCACAGCCTGAAGAATATTCATGGCCCTTCCTTTTCCTCCCGGCATAATCAAATCATTTCCGGCATGCATGGATTTCCAGGGTGTACTGCTGCCTCCGTTCCAATCAGTCATGATCAGACCTTCAAATCCCCATTCTCCGCGGGCAAGATCCGTACATAAGTCATAACTATCTGCTGTAGGAACACCGTTGATCAGATTGTAGGAACTCATGATAGACAACGGCTGAGATTCCTGAATAGCAATTTTATAGGGTTCCAGATAAATCTCCCTCAGTGCCCGCTGACCAATCACAGAATCCACAGCATTCCGATTCGTCTCCTGATTATTAGCTGCATAATGCTTAATGCATCCACCTCCTCCTGGCAGGCTCTGAAGACCGCGTACCATTGCTGACGCCATCTTTCCAGATATGAGAGGATCTTCAGAAAAATATTCAAAATTTCGTCCGCACATAGGATCACGCTGAATATTCATTCCTGGTCCCAGAAGCAAATCAATCCGCATTGCCTGCATATCTGCTGCCATTCCGCATCCTACCTGTTCCAAAATTTCCGGATCAAAAGACTGAGCAAGAAGCGTACCCACCGGCCATGCCGTACAGTAATGGTATACCTGCCTCTTTTCCCCCGATTCCAGATCGGTTGCCTCAAACTGCTGTGTGATACGCACACCGCCCGGACCGTCTGCCAATACAATAGAAGAAACACCATAACTTTCCAGTGCGTGTGTTGTTTCCCCTGCCGCTCCAGGTACAGATTCCGAACTGGCTCCAATCACAGGATTGTTCTCATCCTGCACACCCCAGCCTGTACCACAGCAAAGATCCGCCAATTGTGCAGCATCAAGCTGTGCGGCAAATTCTTCCATTGACACTCTGCCCGAAGCCACATCATTCAGCTTCCATTCTTTCTTTTCCACATACCGTACTGTTTCGTAAGGCATAACCGGCTGATAGCTGGTATCTGTCGCATATGTAACCACCTTTTCATCGCTATAGGCTGAACGCGAATCCAGCGTTTCCGGTATCTGCACAGCCAGAAGAACCGGTACATCCTTCCATATAGTTTCATCCTTTCGGTCAGTTAACCCCTTCTTTTCCTCCAAAGTTTCCGTTAACGGAAGCTCCACCAATACCTGTTCTGTCAAAGCAGTTTGTTCCAGCCGAATCTTGCACACCGGTTTTGTATCTCTGGAAGAAGTACCGATACGCACTCCATAATCTCCTTTTGACAGAATATAACCTCCTGCATTTTCACTATAAGATGCAAGATTACGCAGCGGTATGCGGATTTTGATATCTTCCTTTTCGCCCGGTGCCAGTAACATCGTTTTTTGGAAACCTTTCAGCTCCTGTTCCGGCATATCCATCTCCGATACCGGTGCAGAAACATATACCTGCACAACTTCACGTCCGGCAAACGCTCCTGTATTTTCTACTGTTACGCCAAGAACCAGTGTATCCTCATCCAGCGATGCCTCCAGATTTCCCAGTGCAAATGTCGTATAGGAGAGTCCATAACCAAAAGGATAACCCGGATCAACATTAAATGTATCAAAGTAACGATAACCTACATAAATTTCTTCCGTATATACTGCTTTATTAAAATCCTGAAGGAAATTGCCTGCCGTAGGATAATCTTCATATTTTTTTGCCCAGGTTGCGGTCAGCTTTCCTGACGGTGTTGCCTTACCTGTGAGAATATCGGTAACGGCGGCTCCTCCCTCCTGTCCTGCCTGCCCCATGAGAAGAATAGCATCCGCACAAGCCGCCTCCAGATCCTGCACCGATATGGAGCCCGGAACATTCAGCACCAGTACCAATGAGGAAAAAGCTGACCGCAGCTTTTTAAGATTATCCATCTCCACTGCAGAAAGCCTGTAATCTCCAATTTCATACTTTTTATCCCCAATGGATACTTCTTTTTTCATGAAACGATCATTTCCCTCACCGGAATTTCTCGAAATGACACAAATAGCAGTTTCTGTTTCTTTTGCATATTCTTCCAGTTTTTCTGTTGTCAGCGGTTCCTCCGGAAACGCAAAAACACTCATGACCTGGTCCTTCATCTCTCTTTTGGCCAGATCATAGCATCTGGCCCACGCCATCTGCTGTTCCCGGTTCACAATCTCAAAACCTTCTGTTTCCATAGCATTCAGAATATTAATATGATAACGCAGAGACTGATCCACATCCTGATCACCACCGCCGGAAAGACCGCCGTTAAAAGGATCTCCCGATCCCGTTCCGCCGCGGATTGTTCTGGCAGCTCCGTTTCCAAACAAGGCAATCTTTCCCCTGCCCTTTAACGGAAGAACCCCATTTATGTTTTTTAAAAGTACCATTCCCTGCGTCGCCGCTTCTCTCGATATTGCAGCACCGCTGATCTCACGTTCGGACATCGGCGGATATATCGTATTACTTTTCATATTTTTTCCCTGCCTTTCATTTCTATTCCCCTCTTATCCATTTATGAAAAGAACCTGACTCCTTACGAATCAGGTCCCTTTATCAGTTTCCATATTTTTGTTTATGAAATTTTTTCTGCCAGGAAATCTGTCATCATCTGTTCTGTTTCTTCCAATCCATTAGCCTCATAATCCGCAATCAGCTTATCCCAGTTTGCATCAAAATTATCTACACTTTCTGTTACGCACTTAATCAGTCCCGGCCATGCAATCTCATTCAGAATTTCCACATTGCTCGTAATCTCCTGCGGTGTCGCATATGCCCAAAGTGGGGAATACGGCGGTGTTTCGAATTCATCTGGCTGCGGGAAGATATCGGTCAGCATCTCTACATTCCATGCTTCACAAGCTGCCTTCTGCTCCTCGTTATACTCTGCAATTACAGATTCTCTCGTAACAGGTGTGTAAGGATTACCATTTTCATCCACTGCACCGTCTCCATAAATCGGAAATCCCGTATAATTGCCAATACCAGTATTTTTTCCGTAATCCGGATCAGAACTTGCTTTTGCAATCTCTTCTTCCGTACGATATCTCATTCCATTCTCATCTACAAAATAGTTTTCTCCTTCAACACCACATTTGTAAAGTACTGCACCCTCATCGGAGCAGAGATAATCAAGGAATTTAATTGCACGAACCGGATCCTCACAGCTCTTTGTGATTGCCATTCCGTATCCAACCTGAAGACCCTGATACATCAGTGTGGGTGGCTTCAGTAATCGCCTGAGCAACAGGATTTTCCCAGTTACCATTTTTTCCGTCTGCATTGTAGTACTTGAAAGTTATAGGTGACAAATCATCCTTACTGTCCCCAGTACTGCTCTCGCTGTTTTCATTCTTGCTGCTTTCGCTCTTACTGCTTTCCGTATCCTTGGAGCCACATCCTGCCACTGTTCCAACGCAGAGTGCTGCTACCATAAGCAGAGCTAAAATTTTCTTCATTTTCATGTTATTCCTCCCTATATTCTTAGAAAGTCCTACTATAAGGCCAAACATTTGAGATTTTACAATACCTCTATTATTTGTCTCTCATTGCAATAACTCTCCAAGATTATTTTAGATTTTCACGCGCGTTTTTACTTATCTGAAAGATATCATGGATAGTATATTGGAAGATATAGGAAAATTAACCTTTAAATTTAGAAATATTGACTAATCATTTTTGTAAAAAAAGGTACACCCGTGCGAACCTTAAAAATTTCATATAAAACAACAAATTTATGTCAGGAAATGGTATCATGATCTCAGATTATTTGTGAGGTGATCCTATGTCTTTTGCTAAGAATGTTTTATCTTTTCAGACCTTCTCTCGGGATATCTCTCTTCGAGCAGCTTTTGAAGTTCTTTTGTCATGGCATCATACTCTTTGCGGTTGACCGCAATTTTATTCTGGATTTTTTCGATTCGCTTATCCAGTGATTCGATTCGTTTTTTCTCTGCGTTGGTTAAATTCTTTTCCTTGATCATCATGATTTCTCCTCTGCGGATGACGTGATAAATGCCAGGATCTCATCATACGAGCGATGGCTGGATTCTAATGCTTTTAGAAGTTCATCTCTCTGATATGCTTTTCGGATATCGTATAACTTTTTCAGTTCATCCACCGCTTTTTCATGGGCTTCTCTTGTTCTTGCTACTTTTGCTTCAGCCTGTTCGATCTTAAATTCCAATGTCTGCTCACTGTTTCTACGTATTCTTGCCATTTTTTCTTCTCCTTTAGTCCTTGTCCGTCCTATCTTGCAGTGTCTTTCCGATTTCTTTTGCCTGATTCCGTACACTTCCTTCACTTAACCCGAATGCGTCCAGGATGGTCTTCTGTGTTGCTGTGACGGCATGATCCAGCCTATAAAAGCCGTCCAAATGCCTTATCATTACAATCTTTTCCAGTTCTTTCAGTGCTGCCGGTACCGTCATATAATTCGGTTTTTTCAGCATCTTTTCACATTTATCTTTTAACGCAGTATAGATCCTGCTTCGCAGAATCAGAGCAATAAACTGAATGAATATCTTGGAAGAAAGTGCTTCCTCTGAACAGACCCGCATGCTTTTATTTCCAAGATAAGACTTGTCACTTCGAAATAGTTTTTCTGATGCATAAGCAGCAAGCTTTCGGATCACGCCATTATCCCTTACAGAATAATGGATTGCATCGATGTAGAGAATAGGATAGACCTCGTCCAGTGGTCGGTTCTGCCAGTCTTCAATCCGTGGCAGAATCTTATCCGTCACATCAGAAATTTGAACGCAAAGCAAAAAAATTCCCCCGCACCAGCTACTTCCGGTACAGGGGATTTGTCATACTTTATTTTGTTTTCTTCTTTAAAAATCCAATCGATGTCTTACAGATCAGTTTATCGAAAATCATAAACATTGCCGGCAGAATCAGGATAACAACGACCATACTGATGATCGCGCCCCGCGCAAGCAGGGTACAGATGGAACCGATCATCTCAACCTGAGAGTAGCAGGCTACACCGAAGGTTGCGGCAAAGAAACTCAGGCCACTGCTGATGATGGACGGCATACTGGTCTTATGCGCAATACTGATAGCTTCTTTTTTGTCTTTTCCATTCTGGCGCTCTTTCTGATAACGGGTTGTCATCAAGATAGCGTAGTCCACGGTTGCACCGAGCTGAATCGCTCCGATTACGATGCTGGCCACGAATGGAAGGCTGGTTCCCTGATAATACGGGATTGCCATATTCAGCATAATTGCAAACTCGATGACTGCTACCAGAATAATCGGCAGAGAAATCGATTTGAAGATCAGCAGAATGATGATAAAGATTGCACCAATGGAAAGCACGTTTACGTTGACAAGGTCAGCATCGGTAACATCCTGCAGGTCTTTCATCAACGGTGCTTCACCGATGACCATTCCATCTTTATCGTAGGATTTTACGATTTTGTCAATCGCTTTGACCTGTTCGTTTACTTCATCTGTTGCGGACTCATATTCAGAGCTCACAAATGCAAGCTCATACTCATCGCTCTGCAGCATGCTTCGGAGATTTTCCGGGATCATGGATTCCGGAATCGTCGGTCCAAGCAGGGAACTCATGCTGATGGTCGATTTGACACCTTTTACGTTGCCGATCTCCTCCATCATTTTCTTTTTCTGTTTGGAATCCATATCGCGATCCATCATCACAATATGCATGTTGCTTACGTCAAACTGCGCTTTTACCTCATCATTTGCCACGTTGCAGTCCAGGGTAGATGGAAGGGAACGTGCAATGTTGTAATAAATCTGGGTATGATTGTTTCCGTAGATCGACGGGAACAGCAGAACTAGGAAGATCACAACCCATACTTTATAATGTTTGGTGATAAAGGCGGACGGTTTATCCAGGCTTTTTACCAGCGGTTTGTGTCTCGTTTTCTCAATTGCCTTGTCAAATACCAGAACCATGGCCGGCAGGACGGTGACACAGCAGACAACGCCGATCAAAACACCTTTTGCCATAACGATACCAAGGTCGCGGCCAAGGGCAAAGGTCATAACACACAGTGCCAGGAAACCGGCTACGGTGGTAACGGAGCTTCCGGCTACGGATTTGAACGTGTTGGCAATTGCATGGCCCATCGCACGCTCTTTGTCATCCGGGAAACGCTTTTTATTCTCCTCGAAGCTGTTCAGCAGGAAGATGGAGTAGTCCATCGTAACACCAAGCTGCAGCACGGCGGTCAGCGCTTTTGTGATGTAGGAAGTCTCACCAAGGAACACGTTGCTTCCCAGGTTGTAAAGGATTGCAAGTCCGATACTTAACAGGAACAGGATCGGAACAACGAAGGAAGTCGATGTCAGCTCGATGACAACGAGGCTCAAAACTGCGGCGATGACAACGTAAACCGGCAGCTCTTTTAATGCTACGTTTTTGATATCGGTAACAACACCGGTCATACCGCCGATGAAGCACTGCTCGTTCGCAATTTTACGAAGATCCTCGATTGCCTCCATGGAGTCATCGGAAGAAGTCGTATTGTCGAACAGAACGAGCATCATGGTTGCATCCCCATTGTAGAATGCTTTCCGGAGTTTTTCCGGGATCATCTCAACCGGCACGCTGATGTCTGCCACATCGTCATACCATAAAACTTCTTTTACGTGGTTTACCTGCTCGAATTTTTCTTCGAGTTTCTGTACGTCCTTCATTTCCATGTTTTCCACGACAACCATGGAGAACGCACCCATGCCGTATTCATCTACCAGAATGTCCTGTCCTTTTACCGTTTCCAGATGCTCCGGCAGATAGCTGAGCAGATCATAGTTTACTTTCGTTGCTGCCATTCCGATGACTGACGGAATAATCAGCAGAAATCCAATGATCAGCATCAGAATCCTGTGCTTGGCAATCCATTTGCCAACTTTAACCATTTTCATTCATCTCCTCTGATTCATTTTTAACTTGTTTTTCTAGTACCACATCTTACAACTTAAATGACTATTAGTCAATATTTGAAATGGCAAAAAATGAATTTTGGTCATTTTTTGTTTACTTTTACAAAAAATAACGGAAATCGGAAATGGGAATCGTTGATTTTTCTGCGCATCAAAAAAGAGTGCCTGGCTCCTTCGTCCTGACACTCTTTTTTATGCATTTTTTTATTTCACTTCAACCAGCTCAATCTCAAAATTCAGCTCTTTTCCAGCCATCTCATGGTTGGCATCAAACGTGATATTGGTCTCGTCTTTTGCGGTAACTTTTACCGGGAACGGCTGGCCGTACTGGTTCTGCAGATAAACCTGCTGTCCGACCTCTACTTCCTCTGCTCCCGGAAGCTGTGCGATCGCAACGGTGAAAATTGCGTTCGGATCCGGCATTCCGTAAGCCTCCTCCGGCATCAGATGGATGTTGACTTTTTCGCCGACTTCCATCTCTGCAACGGCTGCATCGAAGCCGCGGATCATCTGGCCCACACCGCAGATGAACTCGAGCGGTTCGCCGCGGTCGTAGGAAGAATCAAACTGGGTTCCATCGTTGAAGGTTCCTCTGTAGTGGGTACGGCAGGTT
>OMDZ01001440.1_pt1 | contig 11404 bp, 8 predicted proteins | sample 1673641 | NCBI WGS metagenome assembly OMDZ01 (sample SAMEA103958117, study PRJEB25191) | human gut metagenome | biome: human-associated habitat [ENVO:00009003]; feature: intestine environment [ENVO:2100002]; material: feces | place: Germany | collected 2013/2015
GCGACTCCCAAGACAAAGGCTGTTTCAACGAGACCCGCCGCAGGCACGCCGACACCGACTGCAATCCGACCTGCACCGGTCAGGACACAAGAAACGGTACCGGTTCCACAATATATCGACTACCGCCCTGGCACTGTCACATACCGTATCGGCGATGACAGAGATAGCCGCAGCTACTTCATACCCGACGAAGCCCTGAAAGTGTTCGACGACGAGTTTGACTACCGCGAGACAGCCAACAGCCACGAACTCATCGACATGGCGGTACACTTTTCGTGGGCATGATGTCGGTGCAAGCCGCACTCTCCGGTGGAGGTGGCGGCGGTTTCAGCGACCTGCCTTGGGGAAGACGCAAGGATGAGGATGACCGGGAATGGGCCTGCCGTTGCGCCCGGGAAACAGAAAGGATGATCGGCAGGAAACCCAAGACCGGACGAAAACGATAAGAGATATGGGCAAGAACAGATTCGATTTTTCAGAAATAGACGCGGCACTCCCGGCAACCGAAAGGATGCAGGAGAAAGACCGCTCGAGCGACGCACTGGAAAACAATTACAAGGCCATCGGCATTCTTAGTGACAAGGTGGAGAAACTTGAAAACAGACTCTCGGAAGCCCTGCCCAAACTGGATGGGGCTGTCTCTTCTTTACGTGGAGCAAGTAAAATTGCCATTGGCGAGGAATCCAGACGTGTGCTTGAACGGGAAGAAGAGACGGTTTGCTGGAAGATAGCCAAAAGGATTGACAAGGAGAATGCGAAACAGCTCGACCTCCTGTCGATGAGAAACCGCGTGGTCATCTCCGCCACCGCCTTCTGGTGCATGATAGAGGTGATTGTTTCTCTTTTGGCGGCTTTCGCCTGTATCTGCATGGCCAATGCCAAGTTTATACACAGCCTCATGCTGTGGAAAGTGCTCGGTTATTCCATCGGTTTGCTGATGCTCTGTATCGCGCCGATTGTTTTTATCTGCCATAAGCTGAAACGATAATCCCAATAAATACATAACAATTATGGCAACAGTAAAAATCAAGTTCCGTGTATCTTCCGTTGAGACGAAGGAGGGTACACTCTACTATCAAGTGATTCATAACCGTCTGGTGCGGCAAGTCAATCCCGGCTACAAACTTTATCCGCATGAATGGGATATGCTAAGCGCGGAAATCGTCTTCCCACCCGGCACCGAAGATACTCGCCGGAATTATCTGGCCTCGTTGAAAAGCGCACTGCACAAAGACACCAAACGCATAAAGAGTATCATCTCGCATCTTGAACGTACGGGTGAGGACTATACAGCCGAGGAAGTGGTGAATCGATATCTCACGCCTTCAGATACCCTAGGCTTCATATCATTCACTCGTGCTATTATCTACCAACTGAAACAAATCGGGAAAAACCGCACAGCCGAGCGGTATGTGACCATCATGAACAGTTTCGGGCGTTTTCTCGGAGAAAATGACATGCTTCTGGAAGATGTGGATTCAAACCTCATGCTCAGGTATGAAATCTTCTTGAAAGCAAGAGGAATATGCCCAAACTCGACTTCCTATTACATGCGCGGATTACGGGCTATCTACAATCGGGCGGTTGAAAAGAAGCTGACCGTACAACGAAATCCATTCAAGCATGTCTATACAGGTATTGACAAGACTGTCAAAAGGGCCGTTCCACTGAAAATCATCAGACAGATACGCGAGTTTGACCTGGCATTATCCCCTGCAACGGATTTCGCCCGGAATATATTCATGTTCTCCTTTTACACACGGGGAATGTCATTCATCGATATGGCATTCCTGAAGAAAAAGGATTTGCAGAACGGGATTCTGTCATACCGCAGGCACAAGACCAACCAGCAGCTATTTGTCAAATGGGAAAAGCCCATGCAAGAGATTATCGACAAGTACGACACTTCGAAAACCCCTTATCTGCTGCCGATAATTAAGGACGTGGACGCTGACGAGTGGCGACAGTACAAAAATGCGGCCCACTTGGTCAATGATAAATTGAAAAAGTTGGGAGAACAGTTGGGGCTGCCCATTCCACTGACGAGCTATGTCGCGCGCCACGCGTGGGCCAGCATAGCCAAAAGCAAAAATATACCAGTTTCCACCATCAGCGAGGCTATGGGACATGACTCCGAAAACACTACCCGTATCTACCTCGCCTCTTTGGATACTTCGGTAGTGGACAAGGCAAACAGCCTTATCTTAAAATCCTTGTAAAAAGACAGGGGCACATCCTATGCCGTAAACCGAGTTTGGCTTTTCTTAAAATGGCTTGGTTTACGGTGATTTTTATTCCCCATACCCCGTCTGTTTCAATTGTACATTATTCTTATTTGATAGGTATAATAAATCAAGCGATTTCTTTCCAAGAGAAACATCGAAAGTGATCGATTGTTGAGCAAAAAAACAATTCTCTCCGTAAGAGAAAGATTACGACACAAAATTACATAGTTTATTGAAAATACGGCCTAAAAAACGGCTATTTATTTTTAGTTGTTTTGTATTTTTTAAGATTTATGTATCCGATGTTGAGCAAATCCAGTTTACGGAAACTTGTTTCTTGCAATTAAACAAGTAGTTACGCTTTATATCAGTTTTTACTCTCTCTCTTACGGAGAGAAATTGCAAATTATAGTATAGAACTGATAAATAAAAATAGGAAAAAAATAGGATATGAAACATGTGTTTTTATTGTTTGTGATAGTCTTTTCCTGTATTTCACAGGACCTCTATGCACAGAAAGTGGCGGTAAAAACCAACCTGCTCTCCGATGCGGTCTTAAGCCCGAATTTGGGCATTGAAGTGGGGCTGGCCCCTAAATGGACGATGGATATTACCGGGCAATTCAATGCCTGGAACATGTCGCATAACAGACGTTGGAAGCACTGGGCTGTACAACCTGAAGTGCGCTATTGGCTGTGCAACCGTTTTGATGCGCATTTTTTCGGTGTGCACATGCATGGCGGACAGTACAACATCGGCGAAATAGACGGGAAAGTCAAATTCCTGGGTACTGATGCGCGGAAAATGAAAGATGCCCGTTATCAGGGCTGGTTCGTGGGGGCTGGCATAGCATACGGTTACGCGTGGATATTGGGTCGCCATTGGAACCTCGAAGCAGAGATAGGTTTCGGCTACTCCTACACCCGCTACGACAAGTACCGGTGTTCCGGTTGCGGGAAAAAGGTGGAGACAAACCGGCCGCATCATTACGTGGGTCCCACCAAGGCGGCCATCAACTTAGTTTACCTGTTTTAAAGCACAAAGAAGATGAAAAAGATGATATTTATACTGGCGGCCTTGTTGGGCATGGGTAATATATTGGAAACCGTGGTACAAAATACAAAAGACATCACGCTCGGGGTTTCCATCGAGAATTTCAACATGAATCGTGAGGGAAAATACCTTGCCGTGGAGATGAAATTGGATCTGAATAAACTTGATGTGGATGCCAACCGTGCCGTGCTGCTCACGCCGCGTCTGGTCAACGGGACGGATTCGCTCGACCTGCCCTCGGTGGGAATTTACGGACGCAGGCGATATTACTATTATGTACGAAATGGCATAGGCAGTATCTCGGGTGAAAATGAAACAGTTTATCGCGCATCGGACAAACCGGACAGCGTGGCATACAATAACCTTACCGAATATAAAGACTGGATGGACGGGGCCACGCTCAAGTTCCATCGTAGCGATTGGGGCTGTTGCCACGAGATATTAGCGGAATACGAAGGCATAGTAGGCCGTCATCGCGAGGCTTTCTTTCCGGAACTGGTATTCGTGCAGCCCAAAGCAGAAATCATGAAAAGTCGCTCGTTATCCGGCTCGGCATACATCGACTTCCCGGTGGACCAAACGGTGATTTATCCCGATTACCGTCGCAATGCCGTAGAGTTGGGCAAGATTCAGGCGACCATCGACTCCGTTCGCAATGACAAGGACGTCACCATCACTTCCGTGTGGTTGAAGGGATATGCCTCACCGGAAAGCCCCTACAAGCACAACACGGAACTTGCCATTGGGCGTACTGCCGCACTAAAAAAGCACATCGGGCAGTTATACCATTTTGCAGACAGCATCATCCGGACCGACTACGAACCGGAAGACTGGGCTGGCTTGCACCGTTATGTGGAACAATCGAACATCGATCACCGTGCGGAGATTCTGGCACTGATCGACAGCGACATGGAACCGGATGTCAAAGAGTCGAAAATCAAGCGCACTTATCCCACAGAGTATCGCTTCATGCTGCAACATTTCTATCCCGCCCTGCGCCATACGGACTACCGTATAGACTACAACATACGCACGTTCAGCGACGTGGAGGAGATAAAGCGCATTATGGCTGAACGGCCGCAGAAGCTAAGTCAGAATGAGTTCTACCTCGTTGCCGGAAAGTATGAACCCGGTACGGATGAGTTTACCGATGTCTTTGAAACTGCCGTGCGTATGTTCCCGAACGATGAAATTGCCAACCTGAATGCCGCCAATGCCGCTATCCGGCGCGATGATTTTGAAACGGCACGCAGGTATCTTGACAAGGCTGGTGACTCCGCTGAGGCCGTCTATGCACGGGGTGCGTTGGCTGTCCGCGAGAAAGATTATGACACGGCACGACGATACCTGAGCAAGGCGAAAGAGATGGGGATGGAAAAGGCGGCACTCATGCTGGAAGAACTGGACGAAAGACTGAAATAATCAATCATATGAACCAAGAGAAAAGAAATATATTTTCAAACATTTTTTTTAAATTTATTCACAATGAAAAGAAATCCATTATTCATGTCTGTGTTGGCATCCCTATTCTTGGCAGGATGCTCACAGGAGGAGATCGTTCCGAACGGTGAGGACAATGGTACCGGCGAAGCCAACACCAATTACATGGTCGTAAATCTGATGCCCTCTGATGTGACAGGTACACGTGCCGCTAATGGCTATGAGGATGGAACCGGAGACGAAAACAAGGTTACCAGCGTCCGTTTCTATTTCTTCAACGGGGTTGGTGGTGCTGTCAACGTTAAGCTTCAAGGTACAAGTTATGTAAACTACTACGACTGGACTTCGGGGGACGGGGATCAGTCAAATGACACAAATGATGGCGATGATATCGAGAGTAAACTCAAGGCTACTATTGTCATCAACACCCAGAAAGGAGACGGGATTCCCCAAAGGATAGCGGCTGTGCTGAATCCCACAGGTTTGGGAAACAAATCAATGAGCCTTACCGAGTTGAAGGACGTTGTAGCTGATTACGTCGCCTCCGGTCTGACCACAAAAGGCAAATTCGTGATGTTCAATGCCGTGTATGCAAGTGGTGGCGCACAGGTCAGTACGGTTGCCATAACAGATAAGAACCTGTGTAAGACGGAGATAGAGGCCATAAATAACCCCGTCACCATTTATGTAGAGCGTAGCGTGGCAAAGGTGAGAGTTACTTTAGATACTCAGATGGATTACGATGCTGACAAAGGACTGGCACTGAAGGATAAGGACGGTAATCTTCTCTCTGTCGATGGACAACAGGTTTACCTGAAGCTCGAAGGCTGGGGGCTGACTGCCGAAACCTCCAAGGGCAGACTGATCAAGAAAATCAATCCCGGATGGGCAGGTACTTGGTGGAACGGTACACACCGTAGCTTCTGGGCCATCAATGCTATGGATGCCACGAACCTGTATCACGATTATAGCTCTATCGGCACTTCCTTTGGCGCAGATAATGCATTGTACACCAACGAAAATGCCCAGCTAACAGACACAGATGGTACAGAAGGTAAAGCTAAGGAACGTACCAAAGTTATACTTAAGGGCCGACTTTGTAAGGCAGACGGCGCATCTTTCACTATTGTAAGACACCTGGGTGTCCGCTTTGCCGATGACGAAGACCTGTCCAAATTGAAAGAGAGCATCCTTAATCAACTGCTAGCCGGTGGTTATAATTACTATTATGCAATAGGAAACGGACGAAAACAAATCGGTACCGACGACCTTCAGATTGTAGTTGCCACTCAGCAAGCCAACGAGGATAGCCAGAACAATTGTTATGTATATGCCCAGCTGACAGATGCCGCAAAAGCGAAGACATGGTACAACTCTTCGGATGAAAGCGCACAGCCTATTACAGATGCAGCCGCGGAGATTAACGGCAAACTTGCGGACAAGGAGATAGTTGACAGGGCTTTGGTCTGGAAAGACGGTATGACTTACTATTTCTACGAGATCAAGCATCTAGAAAATGAAACAGGTGTAGTCCGTAACCACATCTATGCTACCAACGTGACAAAAATTGCCGGTCTCGGCACCCCCGTTTACAATCCTGAGGAGATAATCTATCCGGAGATTCCCGATCCCAATAACCACTTTATCGCTGCCCAAATCAACATTTTATCTTGGCGCGTTGTCGATAATAACTATGAGTTGGAATGGTAATATGAACCTGAAAACCCATGGGGTTCCTGGTACTTAATTACGTGTAGGAGGCGGCTCCCGTCTCCCACACGTATAAAATAAAACAGAATAACAAATACAGTACCCGCCCACCGGTACACAAGGGAGGTGTGGCCTTGGAGACCTGAATACAGAGACAGGTATCCCACTTGACGAGAAAATTCGGATGCGGAAGTTCCGCACACCATATATAGAATAAGTAGCACAAGTATAAACGATATAATCAAGAAAGAGTAAACGATATGAATATACGGGCATTGATAAGGAATGTGGCAGCCAAGGTCTGCATGGCGTCAGTCTGCCTGTTGGCTATGTCGTCCTGCAACAGCTGGCTCTACGAAGAAGAAGGCAACTGTTCGGTGTACTACCGCTTAAAGTTCCGTTACGACAGGAACCTGAAGTGGGCGGATGCTTTTGCCAACGAGGTTTCATCGGTTCACCTGTATGCCTTCGACAAATCGGGCGTACTGGCATGGAAACGGGAAGACCGGATAGATCCGACCACGGCGGAGGACTATTCGATGTCGCTCGACCTGCCTGCCGGCGACTATCGGCTGTTGGCATGGTGCGGTCTCCGAAACGACGGTGAGCGTGAAGAGTCCTTCTCCGTACCCGAAGCCCGTGTCGGCGAGACCCGAATGGAAGAGTTGCAATGTACCCTGAACCGCAAGCGTGACGAGCACGGCGCCTACAGCAAAGAGAGGCTTTACCGCCTCTTTCACGGTGCTTTGGACGTGTCGCTACCTTTTAACGAGGACGGGAGCAGTTACGACTACACCATGTACCTGACCAAGAACACCAACCACGTCCGCGTTATACTACATCATCTCTCGGGAGAGGACGTGGACGTGAATCAATTCTCTTTCCGTATAGAGGACGAGAACGGGGTGATGGCTCATGACAACGAGTTGATGGAAGACGAGAATATTACCTACCGTCCTTGGAAAACGCAAAACGGCGAGGCCGGTGTGGGAAAAGAAGATTCCCGTGCCATCATCCATGTGAAAGACGCCATTGCCGATCTGACCGTGGGACGTATGATGGAATCACATCGTGAAAAGATGTTCCTGACCATCACCAACCGGGAAGGCGAGCCTGTGGCCCGCATCCCGGTGATTGACTATGCGTTGCTTGCCAAGGATTATTACGAGGAAGAATACAAGCACACGATGACCGATCAGGAGTTCTTGGATCGCGAGGACGACTACGTAATGACGTTCTTTCTTGACGAGAACAACCGGTGGATCAGCAGCCAGATACTGATTCACTCTTGGCGGGTGATATTAAGTAATATTGAAATTGAATAATTAGGAACAGGGATTAAACTGATGAAACCGAACATTATACATAGCATTGTGGTTTGCCTGACTGCTGCACTGCCTTTTATGGTGGCGTGCAGCAGTCAGAATGAATCCTTACCGGACACCACGGACGCTGCTCTGTATTTGAACATCGCCACACTGGAACAGACGAAATCGGGAGTAGTAGAACTGCCCGACAACGAGAAGATGCACAGCGTGCGTGTTGTTGTGCTGCATGAGAATGGCACGGTGGAACATAACCGCCACTATTCGTTGGAGGGCGCGCAAGAAAAAAAATACATCATCCTCAAGGTAAGTCCCAACGAGAAGAAAAAGATTTTCCTCTTCGCCAACGAAGAGAATGTGTCTGTCATGGAAGACGTGACGGGAGAAAACCAAACACTGACCGATTTCTTCAACAGTTATAACGAGAACTCCTCCGGCTTTGCCGATGCGGTAAACGGCCTCTACTTCGCCCCGGACTATTCGGGTGGAAAACCCATCCCGATGTCGTCCATGTATGAAATAGACTTTACCGAAGGAAAGGTCGAGAAGACGTTCTACGTGGTGCGTGTCGCCACGAAGTTCACCGTGAACTTTATGAACTGGCGCAACGAGGAAGTGACCGTGACCAGCTTCACCCTGGCAAGCCATGCCGACAAGAACTTCCTGATGGCGCGTGTCCGTGACAGCGAACAGAACCGGAAGTTCTTCGATGGAAAAACTTGGATAGAATGGTTGAAAGACGTTTCCGACGCCTCATCCGAAACTGACGATTATACCACCACGGAAGCCGCCGGCTGGTTGAAGGACTACGAACTGCCGACACAGGCAGATAAAGCAAAGACCTATACTCACGGGACGGTTACTGTAGGAAAACCTACAGTTGATATAAACTACCCGGACAACTCCAAACCGGGTGTCGCGAAGAATGTCCCCGTTTTCTACCTACCCGAGAGTATGAACCTCAAGAAGGATGCAACAGACGGCGAGCAGGAGTACACGATGAGCATCCAGATACAAGAAAGGGAAGAACCTTTCACCTTCCCGTTACCGAACTTGAAAGCTTTGTTCCGCAACACGCATGTCGTGGTGAATATAACGTTTAATAGTAGGGAAATCATGGTGGATGTGATTCCTTACAGCAACGTCCCACTTGAGCCCGTATTCGGATTGTAAAACAATAATATAGGAGTATATGAAACATTTTGCACGACATATCATTGTATTTCTGATGATTTTCGCAGCTACCGGCTGCCAGGATGATTTTTTAAAGGAAGAAACCTTTGGTAAAGGCGAGGCAAGCATAACCGCCACGCTGGACTTCAAACCCATGTCCTCGGCATTGACCCGGACACGGACTGCTGGGAATGCCCTGAAGGAAATTAACAGCCTGTATGTGTTGTTGTATGATGAAAAAGGGAATATAAAAAATCAGTGGCAGATAGAAAAATATACCGAGTCTGATGAAGACCGTACAAATGCAGATGCGGAAAACGGCGATAAAGCGGAAACACAAACTAAACGCGCCACGTTCACGCTGCCGGAGAAAATCGACTTCGGGCGGTATCACATGTATGCTGTGGCTAACATTCCCGACCTGCTGGCTACGTATAAAGATAACATAGCCACCGTGGACGGACTCAAAAGCATTCCGCTCACATGGAACCCCGATGATATCACTGCCAACGGCCAGATGATAGGCTATTTCACGAATGTTTCCAGCAACTCCAACGACGGCGAGTCGCTTGTAGTGAAAGAAAAAAGCGTGAAGCTACATGCATGGTTGCGCCGTGCGGCTTCCAAAGTAACTATAGCCTACGACGGCGGTGATTTGAAAGAAGGAGTGTTTATCTATCTCGAATCGGTGCAGATTAAAGATATTCCATCACAATGTTATTTGGGAAAGGATAATAACGTTGGCGCGGAAGGATATACGTTGGAAGCTCCTGAAAAAGGAAAAGAAACAGAAATGAAAGACGGGGAAATCATTACCTATTCTGATCACAATCATGGAGAAGCAGGCTTTGAAATCGGTGGCAATTGTGTGGGACATCGTATCACGGTAGGTACTCCGAAATTCGGCTCTCACGGAGAAACAGATGAAGCACTGTATTTTTACGAGAATATGCAGGGTGCGGGAACCGATATGCCCGACAAGCGGCAGGATGCAACCGGTCCTGATGGAAAACCGGACGGGGAACTGGATTTTCCCGGATTGCCGAACGATACAACATACAGATTAAAAGATAATGTACCCTACGGCACCTACATTGAGGTGAAAGCCCACTACATTTCCAATAATTCTGAGCGACTGGGCAACGGGCGTATCATCTATCGCTTCATGTTGGGACAGAACGTGACAAACGACTATAACGCCAAGCGTAATTGCCATTACAAACTGACGTTGAAATTCAAGAACTTCGCCAACGAAGCCGATTGGCATATCGAGTATGTGGAACCGGAGCCCGGCGTGATGACTCCCGAACCTTATTATATAACCTATTTGTACAACCATTCCATGATGTACCCTATCAAAGTGAATACGGGCGGGCATGAGATTGAATCTATAAAGGCAAAAATCATAGAAAACAACTGGGCACCCCATAATGCCAGTGGCAATATTTATTATACGGGTGCTCCGAATGGTGTTGCAGCACCGTGGAACGGTTTCCTGTCATTACATAAAACCACGAAGACAGTGCTTTATAAAGATGAAGTCACTGATAATGAAACATATTACAAAACAGATCCAAAACGCGGTGAACGTGTATATAAGAACTTTACTTTGCCTGACAACCAGACATCCGAAGAGTTTACGACTGACGGTTCTGTAGCTGACGATAAATACCGTGTAGAAAAGCATCCCACGGAAGCAAATACATACAATGTTTATATCCCTATGTACACACGTGCCAAACAGATGATATCAACGACCGGATACACGGGGAATAATCCATACGTGGCGTACCAACGGAAAGCGGTCGTGGAGATTACAACCAAATTGCAAGATGTGGCTCAGACTTTTATAAACGAAGTTCCGATATATCAGGTGCGCCGTGTGGTGAATCCAAAGGGAATTTATCGTTCTGCAAACAACAACACCTCTTTTCATGTAGTGTTGAAACAATTGCCGGAAGAGGATGAACGAATGTTCAAAACATTCCAATCTGAAGGTCCTTGGAAAGCCTATGTCGTCAAGAGATGTAACGGAGATGGAATTACACTTTCGGCAACGTCGGGGTCAGAGTCAAGACCTGATTCGGAATATGGTACTGCCATTCATGGCAAAACCGGTAGTGTGATTGATTTCAATGTTGATTTTTCCGGGAGCTCCACCGAGAATCGTTACGCTATTATCCGCATAGAATATCACAATTATACCTGCCAGCACCTGATTTTCGTGCGACAAGGTGACAAACCTGACGATTTAGTTTCAGGTGGTGTGAAGTGGTATGCCCAAAATATGAGGACTTCGACGGAACTGGCTTCTACTCCGTTAGATGAGGGTTCACTGTTCAAGTTCGGGAACTGGAACAGTCCGATAGATGCAAAAGACAATAAAAATCCGTTTGAGCCGTGGATAAATGTTACGCCGGAAAATTTCAAAGTATATCCGGAAGATGGTTTTACCAATGCAGCGACTAAGAATAAAAT
>OMDZ01001461.1_pt1 | contig 11306 bp, 9 predicted proteins | sample 1673641 | NCBI WGS metagenome assembly OMDZ01 (sample SAMEA103958117, study PRJEB25191) | human gut metagenome | biome: human-associated habitat [ENVO:00009003]; feature: intestine environment [ENVO:2100002]; material: feces | place: Germany | collected 2013/2015
GACCATAAAGGTCTGTCTCTCTTTTTAACATAAAAAACTGCCGTCCTACAAATGCAGTGCATTCATAAAACAGCAGTTCTACTTATCCATGAAGGATTATTTATTCCTCTTCTGTATCTTCGTCTTCTTTTTCTTCTTTGATCACTTCTTCAACAGCCTCTTCTGCATATTTTTGCATCCGAGAATCTAATGACGTATATATTTTCAACCCATCTGTATAGATATTATATTTTGAACCGTCTGCTTTCCGATTTTTTTCACACCATCCGAAAAGAGGATTTGTTTCCCAAGCGATAGAATCATCGACAAATTTTTGTCCCTGCCATCCTCTGTAATCTCTTCGATCCGGTTTTTTGGCAGTCATCATCAAACGCAAATGTTCCCTAAAATAAGGAGCTAACCCTTCTTTATGATCTACACGGTTAAAGTAGAGCTTCAACGGAAGAGCTTGCAATGAATCTCTCTCCTCCCGAGTAATATAATCCGATTTATACATTTGTTCTAAAACCGTATTACGACGACCTCTCGTTCTTTCGGGTTGACGAACAGGATTAAAATACGATGGATTTTTGCACATTCCGATCAATGTAGCCGCTTGTTCTATCGATAGTTTATCGGGAGTCGTATTAAAATAAATTTGTGCTGCCGACTGTATTCCAACGGCATTATAGAGAAAATCAAATTTATTTAAGTACATATTTACAATTTCCTCTTTTGTATAAAAACGTTCTAACTGAACGGCAATTACCCATTCTATCGGCTTTTGAAAAAGCCGTTCCATTACATTTTCGGCACTTGGAGAAAACAACTGCTTGGCTAACTGCTGAGAAATTGTACTCCCCCCCCCTGCACTTTTTTGAAAAAACAAACCTCTTTTTATCACTGCCCTCGCCAAGGCTTTCACATCGATTCCCGAGTGATCTTCAAAACGGGCGTCTTCGGTCGCAATAAGGGCATTAACCAGATAAGGAGAAATTTCATTATATCCCACATACACCCGGTTTCCTTTACTCTGATAATATCGCCCGATCACTTCCATATCGGAAGAATATATCTCGGAGGCGAATTTATCTTTCGGATTTTGCAACTCTTCGATCGGAGGCATATAACCGATAAACCCTTTTGCTATAAAAAAGAATAAGAGGGTTATCGAAACAATTCCTACACAAAAAAATATCCAAAGACATTTAATTATAATTCTGGAAATAGATCCGGATTTTTTCTTAGGCAGTTCTGGCATTTCAAATTTTGTTTTGAAACATATTCGTTTAGCAATATCTCAAATTATATCCGTACGGTTTCCGGACATACAAATTATGAATTCTCATATTTTTCGTCAAAGGTAATATAAATATTTCATTTATAAATTGATTGAAATACAGAACAAGAAAATTTAAGCAGAAAAGCTTTGATATAGACTTTTTTTACTATTTTTGTAGTGTAGATGAAACAAAATACAAAGAAATATAAACATTTCGATTTCATACACTTACAGAAGTGTAGGGAATATAAACACTCGATCAGAAATTGTAAATAGACCGATTTGACTCTTCATGCCAAACCGGTCTATTTGTCATATAAATCTATATTCTTAAAACATACCGCAATATGAGAAAAGAGAGTTTAGTATCTATCACCGACTACTCTAAGGAAGAAATTCTGGATCTGCTGGAGCAAGCAAGAAAATTTGAAGAAAACCCAAACAGAAAAGTATTGGAAGGAAAAGTGATTGCAACCCTATTTTTTGAACCATCTACACGTACCCGACTTAGTTTCGAAACGGCAGTAAACCGATTGGGAGGGAGAATTATCGGTTTTTCCGATGCATCTACTACGAGTTCGACCAAGGGCGAAACCCTTAAAGATACGATAATGATGGTTAGTAATTATGTAGATCTCATCATTATGCGTCATTATTTAGACGGAGCCGCTCGATATGCATCTGAGGTTTCTTCAATTCCTATTATAAATGCTGGAGATGGAGCTAATCAGCATCCGTCGCAAACAATGCTCGATCTTTACTCTATATATAAGACTCAAGGGACATTAGAGAATCTAAACATTACAATGGTGGGAGATCTAAAATACGGAAGAACCGTACACTCTTTACTTATGGCAATGTCACACTTCAAACCTACGTTTCACTTCGTAGCCCCTGAGGAACTGAAAATGCCGGAAGAATATAAAATATATTGCGATAAATTAGGAATACCTTATCAAGAGCACCAAGATTTCACAGAAGAAGTCATCAATCAAGCGGATATATTATATATGACCCGTGTGCAACGAGAACGTTTTACCGATCTCATGGAATATGAAAAAGTAAAAAATGTATATACACTACATAATCAAATGTTGGAAAACAGCAAACCGAACTTACGGATACTGCACCCGCTTCCCCGCGTAAACGAAATCGCATACGACGTAGATGATAATCCGAAAGCCTATTATTTCGAGCAAGCTAAAAACGGATTATATGCCCGTCAAGCTATTATATGCAAAGTATTAGGTATCGAAATTTAACATTTAAGAAAAGAAAATAGAATCATGGCTATACATAAAAAAGAGCTCGAAGTAGCTGCATTGGAAAACGGAACGGTTATCGATCATATTCCTTCAAACCAACTGTTCAAAGTCGTTTCACTCCTCGGATTAGAACATCTAAACAAAAGCATTACTATCGGAAATAATCTGATAAGTAAAAAAATAGGACATAAAGGTATCATCAAAATCGCCGATACATTCTTCAAAGAAGAAGAGATCAATAAAATCGCATTAATAGCTCCGAATGCAAAGATCAATATCATCAGAGACTATCAGGTAATCGAAAAAAGAGTCGTTACCCTACCTGATGAATTGACAGGCATTATCCGTTGCAATAACCCTAAATGCATCACCAACAACGAACCGATGAATACGGTCTTTCGTGTCATTAATAAAGAAACCGTTGAAGTAAAATGCAAATATTGCGAACGGGCTATTTCTCAAAAAGATATAGAAATTCGTTAATGGCAAACAGGAAAAAACAGAATTGGAAACCGGGTACGATGATTTATCCGTTACCTGCGGTATTGGTCAGTTGCGGGAACCGTCCGGAACAGTATAATTTATTTACCGTAAGCTGGGTAGGAACTATCTGCACCAATCCGCCAATGTGTTATATATCCGTACGTCCGGAGCGTCATTCCTATCCCATCTTGAAACGAAACATGGAATTCGTCATCAATCTTACAACTAAAGAGATGGCATTTGCCACCGACTGGTGCGGAGTGCGTTCAGGCAAAGATTATAATAAATTCGAAGAAATGAAGCTGACTCCGGGAAAAGCGAAAATAGTCAATGCTCCTATTATTGAGGAATCTCCACTCTGTATAGAATGTAGGGTAAAAGAAATTATCTCACTAGGATCTCATGATATGTTTATTGCCGATGTGGTAAATGTGAAAGCTGATGACAAATACCTGAACGGAGAAACAGGAAAATTCGAATTATCCCAAGCTAATCCGCTGGTATATGTTCATGGCGGCTATTTTGAGCTGGGACCGAAAATCGGAAAGTTCGGCTGGTCTGTAGAAAAGAACAGGATGCGGACCAAAGAAAAAGCCTAAAGACACCTCATGAAGAAACTCCTTTTATTGATCGCTTTATTGCTCCTCACCTTATCCGTTCCGGTACGAGGAGAGAAGAAAGGTTTGCAAGAAGAGCCTAAAATCAATGTGGGAATAAAAGGAGGCTTCAATTCTTCCATGTACTTTACCAGCAGGCTGGAGTTAGACGGAGAACGTATGGAAGATGTGCAAAATAATTATAAGGTAGGCTATTTCGCCGCCCTATTTTTCCGGGTACACATGAAAAGACACTTCATCCAACCCGAAATGATGTATAATGTCTATAAAGGTGAAATAGCTTTCAATAAGAATCAGAATAATGAAAATACCCTTCCCGAATTTGCCAAACTGAACAGCACAATTCATTCTTTGGAATTACCTATACTATATGGCTATAGTTTCGTAAAAAGCCGTCCTTACGGCATGGCACTTTTTATCGGCCCCAAATTAGAATATGTATGGAAACATAAGACTGATGAAGAGTTTGAAGGGTTCGGGCATTCCGGCATAAAAGAAGAATTACGCCCTATCAATATAAGTTCCGTTATCGGATTAGGCGTGAATATTGCAAATATATTCTTCGATTTCCGGTATGAAATCGGACTAACCAATATATCCAAATCAATCACTTACGAAAAGAATATAGATGGAGTCATATTTCAGGAAAAAGGTATCTTCATCAATCGTCATCGCAATGTATTAAGTTTCTCTCTAGGAGTTATTTTTTAAGCAGTCATACTCCTCCGTAAGAATTCCGACATCTATCATAATATTACATTCTGAAGAGTTTTCCACCAAAGAATAGAACTGAGGATCAACTATTTCCGGCATTTGACTTCCTATGAAACGACAAAAAGAAAGTCACACGTGTTTTTTCTGTAATTCCACTAAAGATTTTCTTCTAAATAATTTCCTTATATTCTAAAATTACTTAACTTTGTGAACTCAGAATCGAATATCGCACATAAACTTATTATAAAAAGAAATGAAAAGAGACGATTTGATTTTCGACATTATCGAAAAAGAGCATCAACGCCAGCTCAAAGGTATCGAGCTGATCGCATCCGAAAACTTTGTTAGTGACCAAGTAATGCAAGCTATGGGTTCTTGCCTTACCAACAAGTATGCTGAAGGGTATCCCGGCAAGCGCTACTATGGCGGTTGCGAAGTGGTAGACCAGAGCGAACAAATCGCTATCGACAGACTGAAACAAATCTTCGGCGCAGAATGGGCTAACGTACAACCTCACTCAGGAGCACAGGCTAATGCTGCCGTATTCTTGGCCGTTTTAAATCCGGGTGATAAATTCATGGGATTAAATCTGGCTCATGGTGGCCACCTGTCACATGGTTCATTGGTTAACACATCCGGCATTATTTATACTCCATGTGAATACAATCTGAACAAGGAAACAGGACGTGTGGATTACGACCAGATGGAAGAAATCGCATTACGTGAAAAACCGAAAATGATTATTGGTGGCGGTTCAGCATATTCTCGTGAATGGAACTACAAACGTATGCGCGAAATCGCAGATAAAATAGGAGCTATCCTGATGATCGATATGGCTCATCCTGCAGGTCTGATTGCTGCCGGACTGCTGGATAATCCGGTTAAATACGCTCATATCGTTACTTCAACAACGCATAAGACCCTTCGCGGTCCTCGTGGCGGTGTTATCATGATGGGCAAAGATTTCCCTAATCCATGGGGCAAGAAAACTCCGAAAGGCGAAATCAAGATGATGTCACAACTTTTGGATTCTGCTGTATTCCCTGGTATACAAGGTGGTCCGTTGGAACATGTCATTGCAGCCAAAGCTGTTGCATTCGGTGAATGTTTACAGCCGGAATACAAAGAATATCAAACACAAGTAAAAAAGAATGCAGCCGTATTGGCACAGGCTCTGATTGACCGTGGTTTTACGATCGTTTCTGGTGGTACAGACAACCACTCCATGCTGGTAGACCTTCGCACCAAATACCCTGATCTGACAGGCAAAGTAGCAGAAAAAGCATTGGTTGCTGCTGATATCACTGTAAACAAGAATATGGTCCCATTTGACAGCCGTTCTGCTTTCCAAACTTCAGGTATCCGTTTGGGAACTCCTGCCATCACAACTCGTGGCGCAAAAGAAGACTTGATGTTGGAAATCGCCGAAATGATTGAAACTGTTCTTTCAAACGTAGACAATGAAGAAGTGATTGCACAAGTTCGTGCACGCGTAAACGAAACAATGAAGAAATATCCTATTTTCGCTTACTAATTAACGACTTCTATCAATATACTCATAAAAAACTTTGGAGTTTTTTGAAAAAGCTTTATCCTTCTTCAAGAACTTCAAAGTTTTTTTATGAAACATCCAGACCATTTAAAAAGAGTAATAGAAAAGTATTTTTATCAGCAGTCCCCACAGAAATCAGTATAAATTTCTACCTTTGCAGACAATTTATCCGTTAATGACGAATGAAAGGAACTAAGAATCTGACTCAAGGCCCTATCCTGAAGCAATTGTTTACTTTGGCAATGCCCATTATGGCCACTTCATTCATACAGATGGCATATAGCCTGACCGACATGGCCTGGGTAGGAAGAATAGGAAGTGAGGCAATAGCCGCTGTAGGTTCAGTGGGTATTCTTACATGGATGTCCACATCTATCTCCCTGCTGAACAAAGTAGGTTCGGAAGTCAGCGTAGGACAAGCCATCGGGGCACAAAACGAACAAGCTACCCGTGCGTTCGCATCACATAATCTTACCTTGTCCTTACTTATATCATTAAGCTGGGGAGCATTGTTATTTATCTTTGCCACCCCTATTATCAGTATCTATGAACTGGAACCTCATATAGCCAAGATGGCTGTGGAATATCTACGGATTATAGCAACTGCCTTTCCATTCGTCTTTTTATCAGCTGCCTTTACAGGGATATTCAATGCCGCCGGACGAAGCAAAATACCTTTTTCCATTAACGGTATCGGACTGATTACAAATATGATACTAGATCCTCTTTTTATCTTTGGTTTAAACTGGGGAACTACGGGAGCCGCAATTGCCACTTGGCTGGCCGAAGCTACGGTATGCATACTGTTTATCTATCAATTGAAACAAAAGAAAATATTATGGGATGACTTTCGGTTATTTACTACACTAAAAAAACAATATACACACCACATCTTGAAAATAGGATTACCAGTAGCGGTACTCAATACATTATTCGCTTTCGTCAATATGTTTCTCGGAAGGACCGCAACAGAGCAAGGTGGTCATTTAGGGCTGATGGCACTCACTACCGGAGGACAAATCGAAGCTATCACCTGGAACACCTCCCAAGGATTTTCTACAGCTCTCAGTGCTTTTGTAGCTCAGAACTATGCAGCACGGCAAATCTCCCGTGTACTGAAAGCCTATCGCACCACTTTATGGATGACATTTATATTCGGATCTTTCTGCACATTTCTTTTTATATGTTACGGAAACGAAATATTTTCTATCTTTGTTCCTGAAAAAGCGGCGTATGAAACCGGTGGCGTATTTCTACGTATCGACGGATACTCGCAACTATTTATGATGCTGGAAATTACCATACAGGGCGTTTTTTATGGAATGGGGCGCACCATGCCTCCTGCCGTAATCAGTGTCACCTGTAACTATCTGCGCATCCCGATGGCATTATTGTTTGTATCATGGGGCTGGGGTTTGCCGGGTATTTGGTGGAGCATAAGCATCACTAGCACTATGAAAGGAATTATTTGTCTGATCTGGTTTATACTTATCAAGAAGAAAGCTTTAAATTATCAGGCTGTTTAATGAACAATTTTTGCATTAAGTCATTAATATATTAAAATGAACATGATTATGAAAAAGACTAAAATTATGGCTTTATTACTGAGTGCAACACTAGTATTCAGTGGATGTGGTAACATGAATAATACCGCTAAAGGCGGTCTGATCGGTGGCGGTGGTGGCGCAGCTTTGGGAGCAATTATCGGCGGAATAGCCGGACATGGTAAAGGTGCGGCTATTGGTGCGGCAGTAGGTGCGGCAGTAGGTACAGGCGCCGGCGTGTTAATTGGAAAAAAAATGGATAAAGCGGCAGAAGAAGCGGCTCAAATCCAAGGAGCACAGGTAGAACAGGTAACAGATAACAACGGTCTTCAGGCTGTAAAAGTTACTTTTGATTCCGGTATTCTCTTCAATACAGGAAATGCAGCCTTGAGTGCACAAGCGAAATCAGCCTTAAGTAAATTTGCAAACAACGTATTGAACCAGAACAGAGATATGGACGTATCCATTTATGGATATACAGACAATCAGGGCTGGAGAAACAGTACAGCCGAACAAAGCATCCAAAAGAACCTCAATCTGTCACAAGAACGCGCTCAAAGTGTGGCTAGTTATTTGCTAGGTTGCGGTGTAAGTAATTCTCAGATCAAGTCTGTAGAAGGTTTGGGTCAAGCAGACCCGATAGGTAATAATGACACAGCCGAAGGACGCCAGCAGAATCGTCGTGTAGAAGTATATATGTATGCCAGCCAACAGATGATTCAGCAAGCGGAAGCAGGTACACTGAAATGATATCAATGACGTTATCATAGAGCGTATCCAATACGCCCGAACCAACGGTCACAACTTTGGATAACATATAAAATAAATCAATTTCGGACAGGTTATTTCTGCCCGAAATTGATTTTAATACACAAGCATGAAAAAAAAGATTTTAAAATTCATTCGCAATCTGCTGCTTTTTTTCTTTGGTTCTTCCATTCTCGCAGTTATCGTTTTACGCTTTATTCCGGTTTACTTTACCCCGTTGATGTTTATCCGAACTACCCAACAAATCATTCATGGCGAAGATATAAAGTGGAAACACTCTTGGATACCTAAAGAAAACATATCCCCTCATCTGCCTATGGCTGTTATTGCTTCTGAAGACAATCGCTTTGCCGAGCATAATGGTTTTGACTTCAAAGAAATAGAGAAAGCTTTAGAAGAAAACAAGAACCGAAAACGTCCTCGAGGTGCCAGTACTATCAGCCAACAGACAGCCAAAAACATTTTTTTGTGGCCTGCTTCTTCTTGGATCAGAAAAGGACTTGAAGTGTATTTCACCACTTTGATAGAACTATTTTGGAATAAGGAACGGATTATGGAAGTCTATCTGAACTCTATAGAAATGGGAAATGGTATCTATGGTGCCGAAGCAGTAGCTCGTGAACACTTTCACAAGAATGCCAGCAAACTGACACCGGAAGAATGTGCACTAATTGCAGCCAGCCTTCCCAATCCTCGCAAGTTCAATTCAAGCAGACCTGGCAACTACATGCTCAAAAGACAAAAGAAGATCCTTTATCTTATGAAATGCGTCCCTATATTTCCACCCCAACAAGATACACCTTCTACGGTTTCAAAGAAGAAAAAGAAATAACCCGCACCCCCGTGTGGGCTTTCTTATTTTTAGAGTATTCAAAGAGAGTCTGCGAATCTAGAATAACTTTCTTCATGACCGATGAAGCATGAAGCAAATGCAATTTACCATCCACCCAACAAGCAAATCCTGTATGTACCACATCCAGCCCTTTTATATTGGTGGTAATCGCTATGATATCCCCATTCTTTATGTCCAATTCCTCAGAAGAAACATTCAGACTTGTTTTAGGAATATAAGAAACAGGAACATTTTTCCATTTTTTCTCTATTTCAATCATCTGGGATATCATGGAAGGATTATTTTTCAACCGATGATAACTGTCAGAATGTGTGGACATAAAATCCAAATTCAAAACTTGTGATGCAGCAAACCCTAATTCCCCCGTGCGTTCATGTACAATTCCTTTTTGTTCATTATCCTTAATCCAATCACTGAAGTAATGCAAACGCGAGACATAACCGGCTTGTTTCCCATTCCGATAGCGGATACACCGCAACGCTTTTTTGTAACTTTCAAAGTCACTTTTCCCATACTTATCAGTAAGGCTCAATGCAAGTACTGTTTCAACTAACGTGGTACAATCCACCTTATCCAAATGCACAACTAAGGTTTCTTCATCTGTCCCATCCAATGTATTCGCTACGTATGGAACTCCTAATAGATTTTGGGCAAAAAACAATATCTTACAGCTATCGGCCGGCAATCGGGCAGCTTTTTGAAGCAGACTCTCGACTTTTATACTGTCATTTTCTGATGCTGAAACAATACAGGGCATTACTCCTAAAATTATTCCCAGCAACCACGAATACAGTTTTCTCATATATTTTTTCTTATCTACCTGTTTTTTCTGCATGGCAACAAAGATAACACATAACTGAATGAATGCAAATTTTAAAAGAATGAAAAGATAAAAACATCCGCCATGACAAATTCAAACCTGCCACAGCGGATAAAAAAACTATATTTTACCTTCAAATCATGCAGTAAACTCTGTTCTTTCCAAATAAGCTATAACATCACCTTTATTAACTACAGCTCCCTGTTGGGCGCAAACTTCTACAATGCGTCCCGTAAAATTAGCAAAGATCTTTTCATACTCTCCCCACGGAGTGGAAATATAACAAAACACTTCATCATGCTGGTATTTCCGTCCGACAAACGGTGCTATAGAAGGACCTTCCACGGAAACTTCCCATAAAATCTGTCCCTTATCCGGCGCAATAATAGGATCAGCCTTAGTACGCTTATATTTTCGAATTGTTTCCTCATCAAAGCCACTTTTTACCATAGCCGCATCCTGAGCACGTTGTAAATCATCCATAAAACGTTTCTTGGCTACACCCGATTTATAATCACGGTATTGCCGGTCATGCATAGCCAGTTCAAACAACTCTTCCTCATCTTCACCATATTCCCAGCCATTATCATCCATCTCCTTACGGTACTTGTCCAGCTCATCAGGATAGTTCATCTGAGGATCCTCGTCAGTAAACTCGTAACCTTTACTTTTCGCCAGTTCAATTATTTCAGGAGCCAACGCACCCGGCAACTTTCCACTTTTTCCCAGAATCATATCCCATGTATGGTTATCAATCATCGTCCATCTCTCCTCTCCTTTCACCAATTGCATGACATTCATCAAAGCCACATTCTTCACATATTGGCTGAACGGTGTTACTAAAGGAGGATATCCCAATTTCGGCCATACATATTCCACTTCTTCAAACAGCATCACTACCAAATCATCCAAACTCATAGGTTCCTTTCCCTGTCCTTTCAAAAGTAGATTTATACCTGAATGTACACCTTTCAAATCGGCCATCATAGATCCCATCATACCACCGGGAAGTCCACAACCTAACAGCAAGGAAGACATGTGCTTATTGGTAGAATCAATAAAATACCCCAAAAAATCATCAATAAACTCCTGCGTCATGCTACGTGCTTTCATATAAGCCTTCATATTGATTTCAGGTACCTGAAAACCTGCATTTTTCAACATAGCCTGTACAGAAATTACGTCAGGATGCACTTTTCCCCATGATAAGGGCTCCATAGCGACATCAATGATATCCGCACCATTCTCACAAACTTCGAGGATAGATGCCATAGACAATCCCGGTCCGCTATGACCATGATATTGTATCAGTACATCCGGATGTCTTTCCTTAATGGTCCTGACCAGTTGGCCCAACATACCGGGACGACCGATACCCGCCATGTCTTTCAAACAAATCTCAGGTGCACCGGCTTCAATCAGCTGATCG
>OMDZ01001463.1_pt1 | contig 11301 bp, 10 predicted proteins | sample 1673641 | NCBI WGS metagenome assembly OMDZ01 (sample SAMEA103958117, study PRJEB25191) | human gut metagenome | biome: human-associated habitat [ENVO:00009003]; feature: intestine environment [ENVO:2100002]; material: feces | place: Germany | collected 2013/2015
CCTCGCCTTATGGCAATGCCATCGTGCCTATCAAAGAGATTTTATGGATTTACAAATACTCTACCCTGCACAAGATTCTGTGGTATCATTTCAGCATCTCATATACACTGCATATTTCCGCAAATAAGCATCTGTATATTCATTGTCCGAAGAACACGAAGTCTGATATCGATGGTATCATCGATTATCTGGCTGAGGCTAATCATGATATTCTGGTTGGTTTCAGTGAGGAAAACAGATTGAAGGTGCAGGCTGTTCAGGGGAAACCGCTGCATATTGAGAGGCTTCTTGCGTGGAAGAAGAAATAAAGCGTTTTAAGTTTATTGGATTAAATGACAAAGCCTCGCAGGAGCACTTGCTGCAAAATACGCTCATACTAAGCGGATTTTACAGCAGTGTTCCTGCGAGGCTCCTGTTTGTTGCAGTGTCCAGAGATTTTTGCTATTTTTTAAAATCCCAAATAGATGCCTGTCCGCACCGCATATCTGCCACTAAACGAATACTGAATATTTACCAATTTCATTACCTGCTGCATTAACATTCATGGATTGAACCATAACAAGACCTAATGATAAAATTACTGAAAATATCCTCTTGCACATTTTTTTACTCATATAACTGCCTCCTTTGGTCTATTTTTTGCCTATCCCACACAAAACAAAACTCCTTAATTAAAAAACCTTTTTTTACTTCTACATATCCCATCACCTCATCATTCAAATAAAGTATCCATCTTTCATCCTGTTTCTTAATTATCAACTCCTGTAATTGACACATCTCATATGCATATTCATGTTTTTGGACAACCTCAAATAAAAAGCTCTCATTGATTTCCTTTCGTGTATAATATGTAGAAATATATGCCTCATCATTCTCTTCACTTCCCAATTCAACACAATCCCTATTATCACTTCCTAAAATGAAATAATACACTAATTTATCCATTGTAGAATTTACTTTCATCGCTGAACCCATCATCAGACAACCAATCAAAAAAATAATTGTCCAAAACAAATATATTCCCCAATAAGCAGCTTTGCTTTTGACAATATTCTTATCACGATGTCTCCCAAAGCACATAAGATGTGTTAATTGTCTTGGATAGAAAATAATCAAAAAAGCTGAAACAACTATATAACATATTTTCATTTTATTATCTCTCTCTTAATCAAAATTCCTAAATTGGATGTTTCCTGAAAAACACTTTATTCAGAACGATTTATTGTATCATTTGTAAACTCAACAATAATGTTCTTATTGGTGCTCAGTGTGATTCGGTGGTTGTTATTCATGGTAAAAGACTCCAATCTATAGGTTTTGTTACGTCTATTTTACCATATATTTTCTTCACCTGGTGGATGAATAATGATATGAACAACAAAGTATCGCAAAAGCTTGAAATTATAGGATTTAAGGAGTCTGTGAAGAAATCAAATACATAGCACTGTAAAATCAAAGTAAATATTTCGATCAACAGAACCTTTTATGACAACATCTCTTTCACACAAGTACTCCGATAATCACTCGGTGATATTTTATATCTTTCTTTAAATACTCGGTTAAACGTTCTCTGACTTTCAAATCCACTATCCAGACAAATATTTGTAATAGAATCACTCGTATTTTCCAAACGATGGCATGCATAGTTCAGCCTTGCATCGTTAAGATATTGATTAAAGTTTCTATGGAATGTTTTGGAAAAGAGTCTGGATAAAACATATTTGCTCACCCCCAGATCTTTTGCCATCTCTTCCAACGAAAATTTCTTCTTAAAATTTGCTGATATATAGGAAACTGTCTGGTAAATAAGATTGTTGCTCCCCACATTACTCTTTTCTACCAAATTTAATTTTCCTATGCAGCGTGCCAACACAATTTGAAGATATGCCTGTGCAACAGTAATATCCGACTGTTCTGTCTCTAAAATTGCATTTATAACCCTATATACCTCCGGTTCAACCTTTTCCGCTTTGATGATTGGGTATTCAGGAGCCATGGATTGCATGATATCTGCAAATTTGGCTATCGTAAATGGCGATGCAATCAGATAAGTCGCTTTATTTACACCGGGTGTCAGTACCTGATAGTGATGAATAACATCTGGAAATACAAAGCCTATATCTCCTTTTTCCATATGGTATAGTTCCTGTCCGACACCAAGTTCTAATGCTCCACTTGTTACACAAACGATCTCCAGTGCATTATGAAGATGTGGTTCAATATGTTTTGACTTCCTATTTATTGCTATGATCTCCTCTTTTGTGTCAACATATTTTAACTGCATGAAATACTCCCCTTTGCAACATTTGTCTATATCTTCTTTCGATTTGGCAAGCAATCCTTTTACACCTATCTTATAATCAACTTGTAAATAAGGAAAGGAGGAATTGCAAATGAGCAACCTAAAAAAATATCTGAATGACCTTTTAGTATTCTACACTGAATATTTTGAGCATCCTTACCATGTATAAATACTAAAAGGACTATTTTGTGAAAACTGAATATTTTCTTAAGGCCATTTCACAAAAATGAAGTAGTCCTTTTTTATTTTCAAAATACAGTTCAATCACTTTATATATAGAAAAAAGCACTGTCTCATCGAGCAACGACCAGACAACGCTTTCTCCTGTCAATTCTAATTTATGTCTGATGCATCTGTTACTTCATCTGCAGCAATTCCTTTTTCTGCTTTCAGTTTTTTATTTGCATCTTCTACATTCATTCTTGAAAGTACAAACATAATCAATACATCAAAGATTAACGGAAGCCAAAGATACATGAACTGCATCATATCAAGTGCAGACTGTGGCTGAGTTGCATTTGTTCCGACATATCCACTGAACTCAAGCATCCATCCAACAACAGCGGTTCCAATACCTCCACCGATTTTTACGCCAAGAGAAGTACAAGAGTACATCGTTCCGTCAATTCTCTTTCCCTGTGTAAGATAAGTGTATTCAGAGCAGGATGCGATAACTGCATTCATATCTCCCTGCCATGGTCCCTGACCTAAGGCTGCAAGAGCTGTAAACGCCATCATCAGCGGAACACTACCCATATATCCGGCAACAACAACAAGTGCTCTACCGATGACTGCTAAGACATAACCTCTTAAGTTCAGTTTATACATACCTTTCCACTTACCAACTAATGTCGGTGTGAAAATCAGGGCAATGATCAGTGGAATATTTACTGCCCATGCAAATTGTCCAAACAAATTCTTATTTTTCAGTACCCATGTCATGTAATAAATGCCAGCTCCAATCATGGCACCATATAACTGCTGTAAAATATATGTTCCACAAATCATCATGTAATATTTGTTTTTGACAAGAAGCTTGAATGCCTGTACCATTCCATACTTTTCATTATCATTCTTTACTTCTCCTTCATTAAGTTCCTCCTCCGGAAGTTCCTTAACAGAAAGTGCTGAAATCGTATTTACGACCAGACCAATGATTGCATAGATAATAGCAACCGTTCTCCATGCCGCAGCATCTCCACCACATTTATCTACAAATCCAACTGTAATCGCCTGAATCAGAAGACTTGTTGAAAATGCAAAAATAAAACGGTAAGATCCCATCTGCACACGCTCTTTGCTGTTCTTTGTAATCAGTGACGTAAGTGCTGAGTAAGCAATATTGTTTGCTGTATAAAACACGCCATTTAACAGTGTATATGAAATAAAGAACCATGCATATTTAGCCGTTGTTCCCAAACTGACCGGTACTGTAAAGCAGCAGACCAGCGTAATGGCACAACCAATATATCCGTATAGCATCCATGGCTTCGCTTTTCCCATTTTACTGTGTGTTTTGTCAATCATTGATCCAAAAAATATATCCGTGAAACCATCAAATAGTTTTGATACGGCAATCAGGGTACCTACGACACCTGCAGCAAGTCCTACCGAGTCCGTCAGATAGACCATCATAAAAGATGTCAGGAACGCATAGACTACATTACCTGCAATATCACCTGATCCGTATCCAATTTTGTTATACCATTTCAAATACTTTTTTTCTTCCATCGAATTTCTTTGCTCCTCATCTTCATCGCACTTAGAATTTCAAGATGTCTAACAGAGTATGATGTCTAATTCTAGTTTTTTCTCTGTTTTTGTCTGATTGCTCTGTATATCCGGACTTTACATTACAATCAGACTCTCTTTCCTTGTTTACGGGTTACATGAAACTTTATTATCCCTTTACATACGGTATCAGTGTAAACTGGAACCGGAATAATACATCATCAAATCGGTACTGCTCCAATACAACTGGACCACAACTATTAGAACCAATGCCATTTAGTGCATAGTCAACACAAAATACTACACTATCTGATTCTGTCAGTTCATAATTATGCGTTTTCTCCTCAAGTTCTTCCTGCGTATAATAAGAAGCATTGAATGAGAAGGCATTTTCCGCAGATACCACAATTCCATATCGGCTGTTGTTAAGCTCTACATATTCACAATCATAATGGCTTCCATTTTCCTGTGGGCGAATATAATCCTCATGCAAATCATCTACATTTGCCTGATACAAACCGTGGCTCGCAGCCTGATGTTTGTCACAATAGCTTTCCTGTGGTCCCATTCCAAAGTATCTTACAGCTGAAAGTTTTTTATCCAGGAACATCCTCACACCAAATCTCGGAAGATCCGGGAATTCATCGTCTTTTGTTACTGCAATATCTGCATCAATCTTTCCAGCAGCTTCTATTTTCCATGTAATCGTCACATCAAGAATCTTCTGTACTGTCTCTGCCACAACGGAAGCATGGCTTGTAATCTTCACACCATGTTTTCCCTGCACAACCTCTGTCGTATAGGCTCTTGTGTAAGCCTTATCATAGTGGGCTTTCTTCCATTCAGACTTGATGTACATATCGTTATCTGTTGGAGCTCTCCAAATATTTAATTCCATCGGATGGTTCAAGTATTCCCGCCCTGCGAATTTCATCTCTGTAAAGAGTGCAGTACGTTTGTCTATGGTATAAGCAAATTCACGCCCCTTGATATGAATCTGTGTATCATTTTCATTTACCTGTAATTCAGAGTCCACTACTGTTTTTGGTATCCATTTCTCTGCAAGTTTACATTTTGTATCCTCTTTACTTACCTCAATTTCATCAAATCCAAGAATATGGTCTTCATCCAACAGTGGCAATTCTTTTTTCAGATGGTAAATAAGTTTTAAATAACATTTCCCATTCTCTGGAACATTGATCTTCAGGTTTGTTTTTCCTTCCCCGTGTGGTGCCACAGAAAACTCCGGAAGTATGCCTTTGCTGATCACAAGACCATCCTGTGTCAGCTCATAACTAATCTTCACATAATCTTTCAAGTCATCAAAATCCATGTAGTTATGAAGCACCAGTTCTCCGCTTTCTTTGTCATAGGAAATAACCCTTGCCGGGCGATAAACATTCTTGTATTCCAAAAGTCCTGTATGTACCGTTCTGTCCGGATATACTAATCCATCCATACAGAAGTTGCCATCATGAATTTCTTCGCCATGGTCGCCCCCATAAGCATATATAGTCTTTCCATTCTCAGCAGTTCCATGAGCAATCGCATGGTCACACCATTCCCAGACAAAGCCGCCGCACATTTTATCATTATCCTGAATCATCTGGAAGTAATCTTCAAAATCTCCAGGTCCGTTTCCCATGCTGTGACAGTACTCTACCAAAAGGAAGGGTTTGCTTCCATCTTTATCCAGATATTCCTGAATTTCGGAAAGTGCCGGGTACATCCGGCTGTACACATCCAGATTGCTGTAATCATATGTTTCATCATAATTACGGTATCTTGCACTCTCATATTGTGTGATACGGTCTGGATCAAAATTCTTTGTCCATTCCAGTGCTTTTTCAAAGTTGCAGCCATAAGCACTCTCATTTCCCATTGACCACATAACAATACAGAAACGGTTTTTGTCACGTTCCACCATGAGTTTTACGCGATCAACGATTGCCTCTTCCCATACCGGATCATCTGCAATCTTCTCATTCCATCGTTTGAACCGATTGTAATCAGTGTCTTCTTTTCTGTAGATCATAAATGGACCATGAGCTTCAATATCTGCTTCATCTATTACCATGAATCCATACTTGTCACACATTTCATAGAAAAATGGTGCGTTCGGATAGTGGCTGGAACGGATCGCATTAAAATTATGCTGCTTCATTAACGTAAGATCGGTTGTAATCTGTTCCGGATTGATTGTAAATCCAGTAACCGGATCAGAATCATGTCGATTGACACCACGGAATTTAATCTTCTGTCCATTTAAATAAATAACCTGGTCTTTAATCTCTATCTTTCTTAATGCAATGTGATCTACAATTACTTCATTCTCTGTTTCAAGAATCAGTTTATATAGATATGGATTTTCTGTATTCCAAAGTTCCGGACTTGCGATTTCTAATACAGCTGTTCCTTCTTCAGCAATACTTCCTAGTGCTACAACTGCTCCGTTTCTATCTTCAATCGAAATTTTTACATTTAACGGAGAGTAGAATTTCATTTCAATTTCTACTTTCGCAAGCATATCCTCAATTCTTGTTTTAATATGATAATCACTGATTGCCTGTTTTGGGCGTTTCAAAATGTACACATCCCGGAAAATACCACTCATACGGAATTTGTCCTGATCTTCCAAATAGGAACCATCACACCACTTCATTACCAACACTGCCACCGTATTCGTTCCATCCTGAAGTACATCGGTAACATCAAACTCACTGGTCATATGAGAAACCTGGCTATACCCTACATAAGAGCCATTGATCCATACATAAAAGCAACTGTCTACTCCTTCAAAGTTCAAAAAAGCTTTTGATGCCTTCTCATCTCTACTGTACTCAAAATTATGTACATAGGCTCCACACGGAATATCCTGCGGCACATATGGTGGATCAAACGGAAACGGATACCGGATGTTTGTATACTGGTGTGTATCATATCCTGCCATCTGCCATACACTTGGAACCTGAATCTCATCAAAATTTTCTGTATCATAATTCTTCTCAAAGAAAGAATCCTGAATGTCATAGATGCTGTTAAAATACTGGAATTTCCAAGTTCCATTCAATAACTGCATACGATCTGACTCTTCTCTGTGTTCCACCAAGTTATCCATTCTTTTGGATGCCGGAATATAATAGGCTCTGGCTGGCATTGTGTTTTCGTGCAGTACGCTTAGATTTTCATAATAACGTGGTACGATCATAAATAACTCTCCTCCAATACATATACTTTTTTGTTCTTTGTTTTCCTAAAGCAAACCTTATACTTTACTTTTTGTTTACGTTCCTTAGTTATGCTATATATAGCTTATCCTAATCCGCAAAATATGTCTATGAATTGGATTAGACAAAATATGCACTAAATGATACAATGATAAAAAGTGCGAAAAGAGGTGCTGTCCTATGTATTTGAACACCGGTTATTTGAACCACTCACATATGGATTTCAAAGACAAAAGTCGTCCGCTGATTGTCGGTAGCTGTGGTACTTACCGTCTTTCCAGACATCCCAAACTTCCGACCTACCGTCCAAGGGGTCGTCTGGATTATCAGATTATATATATCACTGCTGGTTGTGGGCATTTTCATTTTGATAATGTAAATAATGAAACGATTGTTCCAGCCGGCAACATTGTACTGTACAGACCGAAAGAACTCCAAAAATATGAATATTACGGAGAAGATAAGACAGAAGTATACTGGATTCACTTCACAGGAAGCAATGTGAAAAATATCTTACGTCAATATGGGTTTCCAGATAAGGAACGTGTCTTTCAAGTGGGTACATCTAATGAATATGAACAAATTTTCAAACGTATCATTATCGAGCTCCAACGCTGTCAAGACAATTATGAGGAAATGCTTGTCCTTTTGCTACGTCATCTTCTGATTAGTTTCCACCGGGAACTGACAAGAGAGCACATATTAAAAAATGAATATCTTGATCATGAGATGGATAATGCTGTTACCTTTTTCAGTGAAAACTACAATCAAAATATCAATATTGATGATTATGCTGCCTCACGAGGCATGAGTGTCAGCTGGTTTATCCGAAATTTCAAAAAATATACCGGTTCTACACCAATGCAATTCATTGTGGGAATCCGGATCAACAATGCTCAGATGTTACTTGAAACAACAACTTATTCCATCAATGAGATTTCTAAGATTGTCGGATATGATAACCAGCTTTATTTCAGTCGGCTTTTTCACAAGCTAAAAGGGTATTCACCCAGAGAGTACCGAAAAATAAGGAACAAGTTCTGATATCCATAATGTCATAAAATTCAGTTTTTTAGAGAGTGCCACCAAATCATCAAAGTAATGATTATGTGACACCCTCTTCTTTTGTTATTCTTATCTTAATGGTACCTTTTCCGATATTCTTTACAACCTGTTCCGAAGTTCTCCCTGTCTTGATCGTTCTTTTATCCCGTTCAATGGTCTTGATTTTTTTGACAGCAAGTTTTTTTCCCTGCTCCTGTGCCTTTTCCCCGCCTGAAGGCGGTACTGGTCGGATTTGTTCTTTCGGCTGGTAAACTGTTTCTTCGCCTGCCAAAGAAACAGAAGCTTTCTCTTTCTTCCGTTCAATAATCTTTCCTGCCTGTCTGCGTACCTGATGCCCTGTTTCGTGAAAGATGCGGTCAGCATACTCGCTGGCCACATCTTCTGCATAACCTACCGGATTATTCTCTCTATCACTGGATTTCTCCGTCGATTGCATGATATTTTCTTTTGTTCTGACATAGGACTGCTTAACATGGTCTGTCACTGTAACTGTCTTATTCCCAGATTCAATGTTGTTGTGGTCTTAGCTGTTCCTCCCTTCTGATTTGCAAGGGCGATTACTTTACACTTGGTCATGTGGATTCCTCCTTCCTCGAAAAATTTAATAGCCAATCTGTTTTACGAAACTGGCTATGTATAAAAATGAGCATGAAAAAAGCCGACTGACTTTCAATTTGAATCAATCGGCTATGTAATATATTCTATTTTACATTTTTCAAGATATTCAATTTCTCGAAAATCTTTTTCTTCACGAAAACGTTCCGGAATATTTCCAAATATTTTCTTATAAATTTCAGCAGACCCTTCTGTATATTCTTCGACTTTATGTGTTAATTTCTTTTTTACTTGCTCTTGAAATGTTTCTGATTGTCGTGGAAGCCATTCATTCATAATTTGAAATGCATTATATTTCTCCAGTCTATTAAAACACACTCCCATTGTTTCTATGATTTCTTTTATCCGCATTTTCTCTTTTGAGGAAATAATAATATACCTCTTTTTTACACATTCACTAATTCTATATTCATTATATTCTACTGGAATAAGCTTACTTTTATACCAATATTCATGTGTAAGTGCAGCATCATCAACCAAACCATTTAAATATAACTGTTCCCATGAAATTAACTGTTCATCATTTTCATCAACGACTATCTTATAAACTTTAACATCTAGCGTATCTTCTTGAAAATACTTATATATCTCCAATGCACGCAAACATTGAATAATACTTGGTGCCAAACATATTCTATTTGTTTTAACTTCTTCCCCTATAGAAGTATCTCCTGGTATTCGTGGAATCAGTATTTCCTGTGTTGGCTTATTAAATAATGTTACATGATATAAAATCAATTCTATTCCCCTTTTTACTACTAAATGGTTCTTTATGCAAATAATCGAAAATCTGTGTCCTCATTATAATCTCTCTTTTTTAATATTTCAATTTATTATTTTCCACGATAGCTTATGAAAAGTTGGGGAATCTTACGCTATCATACATCAAAAGTTGTGTAAATATTGGGTAATTACACTACTCCCCAACTTTTACCCAATTCCATGCATAAATAGCGATAATTTACGATAAGTCAAAATTTGTTCCCCAACACGCAAAAAAACCTTGAATCATCCCATTTTCATAGGAAATTCAAGGTTTTTCGTTGATTTACATGATAATAATACGGTTCAAATTCTTATGCGAACTGTAAGATTATGCGTTCATCTGATTTGCGACTTTTGGCTTACATTCCAGCCTGAGCTGCAACTTCTGCTGCGAAATCGTCAACCTTTTTCTCAAGACCTTCTCCTGTCTCGAAACGAACGAACTTCGTTACTGTTACATTTGCACCGTTCTCTTTTGCTACCTTATCAACATACTTAGCTACTGTAAGGTCGCTGTCCTGAACATATACCTGATCAAGCAGGCAGATTTCTTTCAGCTCTTTGTTCAGACGTCCGATGATCATCTTCTCGATGATATTATCCGGCTTCTCCGGGTTCTCTTTCTTAGCCTGTGCAAGAAGGATCTCTTTCTCATGATCAAGATAATCCTGAGCCACTTCCTGACGGGAAACATATTTCGGAGACATAGCTGCAACCTGCATAGCTACGTTCTTCAGTGCAGCTTTAATCTCATCATTAACAACATCTGTATCAGCTACTACAAGAACACCGATACGTCCGCCACCGTGAATGTAAGGTACAACTACACCATTCTCTGCTGTTACTTTCTCAAATCTTCTGATATTAAGGTTCTCACCAATAACTGCGATCTTCTCTACGAGAGCATCTTTTACAGTCTTTGTTGTATCAGCTTCCCAAGCCTCTGCCATAAATGCATCAAGATCAGCTGCTTCTGAATCTACTACCTGGTTAGCAACTGCTTCTACGAATCCCTGGAACTCGTCGTTCTTTGCAACGAAGTCTGTCTCAGAGTTTACTTCTACGATTGCTGCTACTTTATCATCTTTAACTACAGTCTTAACGATACCTTCTGCTGCAATTCTGCCAGCTTTCTTCGCTGCCTTTGCCATACCGTTTTCTCTTAAATATTCTACAGCCTTGTCCATATCGGTAAACATGAACGGGTCGTACAGTTCTGTGAGCGAGGGACGGAAGAATTTCTTGGCATCCGCCACCGTCGTGATATTGCGTTCTATCAAGAGACGACCGAGAATAGGGCTGATGTTCAGCTCTTTGGCCAGTCTCTCAGCCGCTTCCAGTTTTTCCGGTGTAGGAGGTTCTAATTTCCATTTATAGTTCATTATATGTATTTTTTTCCTTTTTATGCTGTCTCCGGGCGTGAGGCTTGTCACGAGGCCACACGGTTATTCATGTAAAAGTAGGAAAAAAATATAAGAAAACCGCAGTTTCCCCATCTTTTTTAGAAAACTGCGGTAGCTTTTTACTCTCTTTATGAGAAAGCGGCTGCTCCTCTGCCTTTTTTAATTCAGCCCCAATTTCTTCCGGATCGGTTCG
>OMDZ01001468.1_pt1 | contig 11264 bp, 7 predicted proteins | sample 1673641 | NCBI WGS metagenome assembly OMDZ01 (sample SAMEA103958117, study PRJEB25191) | human gut metagenome | biome: human-associated habitat [ENVO:00009003]; feature: intestine environment [ENVO:2100002]; material: feces | place: Germany | collected 2013/2015
AAAGGAGAATAATCCCATAATTTTTATTTAATTGACAGGTATAATGAGAAGATGTGTCAAAGCCGGAATCGGTTATCTTCCTTTGACACACCCTCTCAAACTATTATATTAGTGTTTAAAATGACGGATACCGGTAGTAACCATGGCTACTCCATGCTCATTGCAATACTGGAACGTCAATTCATCTTTTACAGAGCCTCCCGGCTGGATAACAGCTTTCACACCTTCCTTATCAGCGATTTCCACACAGTCGGGGAAGGGGAAGAAAGCATCACTTGCCATCACTGCGCCATGCAGGTCAAATTCAAACGATTTGGCTTTCTCGATTGCCTGCTTCAGGGCATCCACACGTGAAGTCTGACCCACACCGCTTGCCAGCAATTGTTTGTTTTTAGCCAAAACGATAGCATTGCTCTTACTGTTCTTTACAATCTTGTTGGCAAACAACATATCTTCCACTTCGGCAGCCGTCGGAGCTTTCTCGCTTACTTGTTTCAAATCGGCAGCAGTTTCCACATCCAAGTCTCTCTCCTGAACCAACACCCCATTCAATAAAGAGCGGAACTGCTTCTTGGGCAACTTGGCCTCTTTACGCACCAAAATAATGCGGTTCTTCTTCTGCCCCAGAATTTCCAATGCATCCACATCATAATCAGGAGCTATGATAACCTCAAAGAAGAGTTTATTGATTTCTTCTGCTGTTTCCTTGTCGATAACCGCATTAGTAACCAATACACCACCGAAAGCAGAAACAGGATCACCTGCCAAGGCATCTTTCCATGCTTCAAGAACAGTAGGACGTGAAGCCAGACCACAGGCATTATTATGTTTCAGAATAGCAAAAGTAATTTCATCAAATTCATCAATCAAATCAACGGCAGCATTGATATCCAACAAGTTGTTATAAGAAATTTCTTTTCCGTGGATTTGGTCAAACATCGCGTCCAAATTACCATAGAAATAACCTTTCTGATGCGGGTTTTCTCCATAACGAAGCTGCTTTTGATCTTCCATTGCACAACGGAAAGCAGAGCCTTCCCCACCGTCAAAGTAATTAAAGATAGCCGAATCATAATGAGATGAAACAGCAAATGCTTCTTTGGCAAACCAACGGCGCTCTTCTCTTGAAGTAGTGGCACCATGTTCCAGCAACATATCGCGGAACGGTTTGTATTGTGCCTGACTGGCAATAATAACCACATCATTGAAATTCTTTGCAGCAGCACGTATCAATGAGATACCGCCTATATCTATTTTTTCGATAATAGCCTGTTCTTCCGCACCGCTGGCTACAGTTGCCTCAAACGGATACAAATCTACGATGACCAAGTCTATTTCAGGAATTTCGTATTTCTCAATCTGTTGCATATCCTGTTCCAGACCGCGACGGCACAAAATACCTCCGAAAACCTTCGGATGCAGTGTCTTTACACGTCCGCCCAGAATAGAGGGGTAAGTAGTCAGGTCTTCTACCGCTTTGCACGGGAAACCCAATGATTCAATAAACTGTCGTGTTCCGCCTGTTGAGAGGAACTCTACTCCTTCTTCGTGTAGTTTGGTAATAATCTCATCCAAACCTTCCTTGTGATAAACCGATACCAATGCGGTTTTTATTCTCTTAGCCTCTGACATTTTTTATAGATTAAGTATTTGGGCTACAAAGGTATGAATTTTCAGTTTATATCTTCCACACAAAAAGGTGAAATATTATTTATCGGTTCATATTTGTCCTAAAACCCGGATTGTAACACAAATGTAACATATATGACATTTCATCATAACATAGCTCTTCTACCTTTGCACCCATTAAAAATAGAGTGAACAAAATTTATGGAAACAATGTTTTTGGGAATCGTCGTATTCCTCTTTCTGCTAGCCATATTCGATTTGGTAGTAGGCGTCAGTAACGACGCAGTAAACTTCATGAACTCCGCTATCGGTGCCAAAGCAGCATCATTCAAAACCATTATCGCCATCGCCGCCCTTGGTATCTTTATTGGCGCCACACTGAGCAATGGTATGATGGACATCGCACGTCACGGCATCTTCCGCCCTGAACAATTTTACTTTCAGGAGCTGATGTGTATCTTTCTGGCTGTTATGGTAACGGATGTCGTCTTACTGGACATTTTCAACTCTTTAGGAATGCCTACCTCAACTACTGTATCTATGGTGTTTGAACTGCTGGGAGGTACTTTTGTATTAGCCCTCATCAAGATAGCAGGAGACGAAACCGGCATGTTGGGCTTTGCCGACCTGCTGAATACAGAAAAAGCCTTGTCCGTCATTTTGGGTATTTTCCTCTCGGTAGCCGTAGCCTTCTTCTTCGGTACATTGGTACAATACCTCTCACGCCTTCTCTTTACCTTTAATTATACCAAGAAACTGAAATACACCATTGGTTTGTTTGGCGGTGTTGCCGTAACAGCCATTATCTATTTCATGCTGATAAAAGGACTGAAAGACTCTTCCTTTATGACCCCTGACAACAAGCATTGGATTCAAGAGAACACTCTGATGTTGGTAAGTTGCAGTTTTGTATTCTTCACCATTCTGATGCAAGTACTGCACTGGTGCAAAATCAATGTATTTAAAGTGGTCGTTATGTTGGGTACTTTTGCTTTAGCCATGGCTTTTGCCGGCAATGACCTGGTGAACTTTATCGGTGTGCCCTTAGCCGGTTTCTCCGCATATACCGACTTCATGGCGAATGGCAATGGTAATCCGATGGGTTATCTGATGGATTCACTGAATGGTCCCGCCACTACCCCATTCTTATTCTTATTTTTAGCAGGAGTCATTATGGTATATGCCCTGATAACCTCGAAGAAAGCGCAAAATGTTGTAAAAACGTCGGTAGACCTTTCACGCCAGGATGAAGGCGATGAAATGTTCGGTTCATCAGCCGTGGCACGTAGTATTGTCCGTTCCACCATGACCGCTTCAGAAAACATAGCCAAGGTATTGCCCGACAACTTGAAACGTTGGGCCGACAGCCGCTTCTGCAAAGATGTTATGATCATGGAAAACGGTGCTGCATTCGACTTGATACGCGCCTCAGTCAATCTGGTATTGGCAGGTCTGCTCATTGCTTTGGGTACTTCTCTGAAACTTCCTCTTTCTACCACTTATGTTACCTTTATGGTTGCCATGGGTAGCTCGTTAGCCGACCGTGCATGGAGCCGCGACAGTGCTGTCTATCGTATCACCGGAGTTCTTTCCGTCATCGGTGGTTGGTTCATTACTGCCGGAGCTGCCTTCACTATTTGTTTTGTGGTAACACTCATTATGTATTACGGCGGCACATTTGCTATGCTGGCTTTGATTGCACTCGCCATATTCCTATTGGTGCGTAGCAATATCAACTACAGCAAGAAACAGAAAGATAAAGGTAAAGACGATATATTCGCACGCCTCATTACCAGCAAAGACAAAGAAGAACGTTGGACATTGCTCCGCCAGCACGTTAATAATACATTGGTAGCCGAAATGACATTTACCAACGAAACTTATCGTCAAATAACCGACGGATTCATCAACGAGAATTTGAAAGCCCTGCGTAAAGCCGTAAGCAATACTGACAGCCAGAAGGAAATGCTGAAAAAAATACGCCGCAAAGAGATTCTGGGTCTGCGCCGCATAGACAACTTTACCGCCATCGAAAAGAACACCTGGTTCCACTTGGGTAGTAATAGCTGCGAACAAATGCTCTACTGTCTGAAACGTATCTGTGACCCTTGCAAAGAGCACGTAGACAATAAATTCACTCCGTTATCAGAACGCGCCACCAATGAATTTATCCCTGTCCGCGACGAAATGACCGCACTGATGGCTCGCGCTACAGAAGTGCTTGCCAATAAGGATTACACTCAAACCGATGCTTTGCTGCGTGAAGGAGCTTTGTTGAAAAATAAGATTTCCACCCTGCGAAAACAGCAAATGGACCGCATACAGGAACGTGACGTGAACGTAAAAGCCTCCATGGTATACCTTAACGTGCTACAAGAATCACAGGAATTGGTATCCTGCTGGCGTCATTTACTGCGCGCAGACCGTATGTTCCAAACTGATTTGAAGAAATAACACACCTATTCTTATAATAAATAATAAAATTGTGATAGCTTCTTTTCCTTATTTAAGGAGAAGAAGCTATCTTTGTCTCATTATAATCCGTGATTATTCATAATTATTACAATAACAATCTATGGAAAACCTCAATCAAATTATCAAGCAATTCCCCGAGGTGGGCGAAGTAAAAGAAGTAAAAGCACTGACTTCAGGGCTGATCAACCAAACTTATTTAGTAAAAACTGTCGATCCCCAAGAAGCTGATTACGTATTACAACGTATCAACCATCAGATATTTACCGACATCGACATGTTACAGCACAACATCGAAGTGGTGACAGGTCATATCCGCAAAAAACTGGAAGCACAGAACGAAACTGACATCGACCGCAAAGTGCTCCGTTTCCTTCCGGCTACCGATGGAAAGACCTTTTATTATGATGGCGAAGGCTATTGGCGCGTATCAGTATTCATTCCCCGTTCACAAACTTTGGAAGCTGTCACTCCCGACTCTTCTTATTTGGCAGGTTTGAAATTCGGCGAATTCCAAGCTATGTTGGCCGATGTGCCCGAACAGCTGGGTGAAATTATTCCTGATTTCCACAACATGGAATTCCGCATGAAACAGTTGCGCGAAGCCGTTGCCACCAATGCAGCCGGCAGACTGAGCGAAGTGCAGGACATCGTTGATGCCATTGAAAAAGATGCCGACGAAATGTGCAGTGCCGAAAGACTGTTCCGCGAAGGCAAACTTCCGAAACGTATCTGCCACTGCGATACTAAAGTCAGCAACATGTTGTTTGATGAAGACGGTAAAGTGCTTTGCGTTATCGACCTCGACACTGTCATGCCCAGCTTCATCTTCTCCGATTTCGGTGACTTCCTTCGTTCGGCAGCCAATACAGGCAAAGAAGACGAAAAGGATTTGAACAATGTCCGTTTTAATATGGAGATTTTCAAGGCATTCGCCAAAGGATACATTGAATCAGCCCGTTCATTCCTGACTCCGGTTGAAATTGAGATGTTGCCATACGCTGCCACCTTGTTCCCATATATGCAGGCTGTACGTTTCTTGGCCGACTATATCAACGGTGATACGTATTACCAGACCAAATACGAAGGTCACAATTTGGTACGCACAAAAGCCCAATATAAATTATATCTGGAAGCAAAAGCTGCCGTGCCCGAAATGAAGGCTTACATTGCAGGTCTGCTGTAATAGATATTTTTTCATTGCAGGGGCTCAAGAACTGAGTCCCTGCAATGTATAATCTTCACTAACGTTTGGGAATATCCACAGACTTCTCACTCTTTCCTTTCAGATGTTCTGAGAAATAATCCACCAATCTCCAATAGAAATATTCATTCATGTCACCGAATCCGTGGCGCTGCTGCGGTAAAATCAGCATATCAAAGCGTTTGCCGGCACGGATCAATGCATCAACCACGCGCAGTGTATTACCCGGATGTACATTGTTATCAATGTCACCGTGAATCAGCAGCAAATTGCCTTTCAGCTGTTTAGCAATCTGAGGATTGGTCGCTATCTTGTAAACAAAGGTAGTATCTCCCTTTTCGCTTACCACTTCCTTTACTCCGTGATGCGTTTCGCTCCACCAACGGTTATAAATATTATTATCATGGTTTCCGGCACATGAAACGGCAACCTTAAAGAAGTCAGGATATTGACACATGGCAGCCGTACTCATAAATCCGCCTCCTGAATGTCCGTGAATACCCACTTTATCTATATCTATATAATTATAACGCATTGCCAACTGCTCGATAGCATATTTGTGGTCGGCCAAAGGATAATCGCGCATATTGCCATATCCATAGTTATGATACCACTTGGAACGGCTTGGATGTCCGCCACGTTGTCCTACCGAAATGACGATGAAACCGGCTTGTGCCAATCGGTCTGTACGCGGAGTCATACGGGTAAACGGATAAACCGTACCTTCAACCTGCGGCCCCGGATAAACATAGTCTACAATAGGATATACCTTTGTAGAATCGAAATTAAACGGTTTATACATCACACCATAAAGGTCGGTCACTCCATCGGCAGCTTTCACCTTAAAAGGTTCGGGAAACTTGTAACCGGCAGCAAAAAGCTGCGAGAAATCACTTTCCTGAATCGTCATCACTTTATTACCGTTCGTATCCAGCAAGTCGGCACAAGGCACTGTATTGACACGTGAAAAGTTATCCACCACAAAACGAGCCTCATCATCCACTTCCACGCGGTGGAAATAATCCCCCTTTGAAAGTTGCTTCAGTCCGCTACCATCCAAATTCACCCGATACAAGTGCTCATAATACGGGTTCTCGTTCGGGTTCATACCATTGGCAGTGAAATAAATGACACGCGCTTTATTGTCTACTTTCAATATTTCTTCCACATGCCAAGGTCCCTTTGTGATACGGTTTTTCAGATTACCTTTATCATCATATAAATAAAGATGCGCCCAACCGTCGCGTTCACTCCACTGTATCAGTTCTTTTCCATTGCTCAAAAGATGCAAAGGACGCGTTTCCTGATAAGTATTCATACGCTCTTTAATAACAGGAACAATAGAATCCTGCCCCACAGTGTAAGAACAAATATCTATCCGATGCAAGTCACGGCTTTTACGTGAAAGATAGAAACGGTTATTGTCACCCAGCCAGATTGAAGGCTGATCTTCCATATCACGCTGTTTCTGTAGCCACGGACTGTAAGAGAGTCCCAAAGTCTGATCTTTATAAGCGTCCACCTTTATTTCTTTCCGGCTGTTGTCACTCATATCAAACAAATACAAATGTTCTATCGGAGCTTCTTTTTCACCGGGCATCTGATATTTATAAGTTTCCAGGGTAGGACGCGGTTGTGCCATAGAGTTAATCACCCACAACTCTTTTACGGCCCGGTCATCGGAAACGGTCATTGCAAAATGACGGGAGTCGGGCGACCACACCCCATACACCCTGCGACGCTTGCCATTACACAGCGTATCAGTGTTGAGCGTACTGTAAGGAATACCGTAGCCAAAATCTTCCACACCGTCTTTGGTCAGCTGAATTTCGACAATAGTACTGTCCTTTTCATTCTTCTTTGCCTTCTCATAATCTTCACGGCTCATACGATAAAGATTCAGGTCTTTGGCATAAACCACCGTCTTTCCGTCAGGAGAGATTGACCCCCATCTGATTTTCTTGGGTTCTTTTTCTTTATCTTTCAGATGAGTGAGCTTACGGGTGGGATAATCGTAGGAAAAATAAAAGACTTCTTTCTCGGTCTTGCCTTTTTTATCTTTTTTCTCCTTATCCTCCTTCTTGGGCTTGGCATCCTGAGAAGATACCACCTCAAAAGTAAAAGTACGACCGTCTTCCTGAGCTTTCAAGTTCCTGATGGGAAGATGACGCGCTTCAAAAGGGTCTTTTACAATTTCGGTCAGCTGCGAGGCCATTTCATCACGGTCGAAAAGCTGCTTCTTACTGCGTGCCGAAGGGTCTACCACATACCAAAAGGTACCTTCACTTGTTTTATACTGAAACCAGAAGTTATTCCCTTTCTGAAACCAATGAGGGTCTACCACAGTAGAGAACAACATGGTGTTCAGTTTCTCCTGAGTAAATTTTTCCGCCTGTAAGTACTCCGGCAACCTTTCTTGTGCCTGTACTACGGGTGTAGTTGTACATAATCCACCTACCAACAAGGTGAACAATAGCATTTTCTTCATAATATTTATTTGTTATCGTGTTAGTTTCTTCTTTATTATATCTTGTGGGAAGTATGCTGCTTAAAACGTAACTCTTATCATCCTTTATAAGCCCGACAGGTATCAAACCGGTCTGTTTTTTCAAGATCTTGAAAAGACTACTGTAAAAATCAGAGATATGTGTTCTTTCATGTAACAGATACTCAATAAAATAACGGTTCAAAAGTACATAAAAACAGCATACCCAACAAATATCAGAACATAAAAACAGTATTTTAAAAAGGGAAAATTACGAAAAGATGCAGCTGTTTCCAAAATAGAAACAACCTCTCATCCCGATGGGTCTTTGGCGTAATGTTTCCCAAACAACAAGGCTTTACGCTTCGCGGCTTGGTTTACCAATAGCGATGAAACCATTGACGGCAAGAGCAAATCAAAAGCTTACTTGAGATTTCAAGGATTTCTCCCTTTCTCCTTTCATTAGTCGTTGAAACGCCCTATTGATGGGGGTCCGGTAGTGAATGAACATTGTGTCACCACCCTTTCAGCCTCCTTTCATTCGTAAAACTTCTTCCGGCAGGATAAAGGCTGAAGGCAGCTTGTGAAGGGACTTGGGAAGCACGGCTGAAAGGAGGATGGAGGGATGTCCTGTCATTCTTAACAATCTGATTATCCGCACATTTCGGCTAAAATGTAAGGATGAACGGAGAAGAAGGAATAACCGACTTGGTGAGGGGATGCATTCTGCCCTTACAGGAAAAACATGCCGAGCTTTTTAAAAAAGAAGGTGGTGTTTTCAAAAAAGACCTTGATGTTTTTAAAAATCCTCAAGGTCTTTTTGCAACATACAGTGCAAGCTGCCTATTTGTAAAATGTGTACGTACGCATCGGGCCACACATACGTATGCGTAAGCCTACACGTACGTATGTATCGGGCTACACGTACGTACGCATGAACCTGCACGTATATATGTCATTGTGTCAGGCTCCGTCATATCCTGTACCCGGGTTTGATTAATTTGTCTTCTCTCTTGACAAACGCTTTTTCATGTTGTATATTTGTAGTTCGTCAAATCTAAAAAAAGTGCCTCATGAATGTATTCGCCACCCTCAAAACAGTCTTCTTCGGAAGCAAATTCCTGTCAGCTCCTGTTCCTTCCGACGGAACGCCGCGCCGTGACTTCGTATCCGCCCTCAACGGACTGATGCCGCTTTGTCGGACCATCCCCGGTGTGCACCTGGCAGTGGATATCCGCGAGGGTCGGGTGGCTCTGGTGGTGGACTGGACTCCGCGCACCGACGGGAATGCGCTGGCGGGCACTTACCATTACATTGTGTCCGATGAAGACGGAGTGAAGGAAGTGGACAAGTCACAGGTTCTTCCGGCTGAAAACGGCAAGGGCAATTTGTCGGAAAGCAGGAATCATTTTCCCGGATGCCCGGCAGTCTTAATTGAAAAAACGGAGAAGGAAGCCGCACAATCGGGAGGTGCTCGAAAGGTTATGAATATCGCACACTCGAAAGATATTGAAAAGGAAGCCGGATTAGAATCCTCGGAAGATGTTGAAAAGAAAATCGGAGTGATATCTTCGGAAGGCAATCGAAAAGAAGCCGGATTAGAATCCTCGAAAGAGGTTGAAAAGAAAATCGGAGTGATATCTTCGGAAGGCAATCGAAAGGAAGCAGGATTAGAATCCTCGAAAGAGGAAGTCAAGAAAGCGAAATCATCCTCCCTGATGCAGGAAGTGACCGCTTTCCTCACCTCCCGCTACCGTTTCCGCTTCAACGTGTTGACCGAGGAAACCGAGGTGGCAAACATAGCAAACAACATCCCCGACACCCACCTGCGTTACGCCAAAGTGGACGAACGATGGATGAACACGCTCAGCATGGAGGCCATCGAAACAGGCATAGACTGCTGGGACAGAGACATCCAACGCTTTGTGCGCTCGCGCCGCATCAGCGAATACCATCCCTTTACCGCTTACTTTGAGCAGCTCCCCGAATGGGACGGAAAGGACCGGGTATCCACACTCGCCCGCCGGGTGTCCGACAATCCGGTATGGGTGAACGGTTTCCACCGCTGGATGCTGGGGCTCTCCGCCCAATGGATGCAGTTCCATCCGGATACCAACAACGCCAACCGCGCTAACAGTATCAACCGCGCCAACAGCGTAGCTCCCCTGCTGGTGAGCAGCCGACAAGGACTGGGGAAAAGTACGTTCTGCCGCCTGCTGATGCCCGATGCACTGAAAGCCTATTACACAGAAAGTTACGACCTCGGCTCCCCGGCATCCGCCGAAGCCAAACTCGCTGCCTGCGGGCTGATTAATCTGGATGAATTCGACAAACTCAGCGCATCCAAAATGCCCCTGCTGAAGAACCTGATGCAAGCCTCCGCACTGAACATCCGCAAGGCCTACAAACGCAGCGCTTCGGCACTTCCCCGCATCGCCTCGTTCATCGGCACCAGCAACCGGGAGGACCTGCTGGTAGACCGCACCGGCTCGCGCCGCTTCCTCTGTGTCAGCTTGGAACACGCCATAGACTGCGTCACGCCTGTGGAGCATGAACAGCTGTACGCCCAGCTCAAAGCGGAACTCCTGTCCGGTGAACGCAGCTGGTTCAACAAGGAAGAAGAGCAGGCTATCCAGCAGCACAACGCCCTGTTCTACAAACATATACCCGAAGAAGAGGTGTTCCGCCTTTGCTTCCGCTTTGCCACGAAAGAGGACCATCCGCAGGAAGTGCTGACCCTTTCCGCCACCCAATTATTCGAGCGGATGAAGTCTGCCCATCCTTCGGTCATGAGGGGTATGACCGCCTACAGCCTGAGCCGCATCCTGCCACAGCTGGGCGAGCGGGTACATACCGCCAAGGGGAATGTGTATAGGGTGGTGGCATGCTAGACAAAAATAATATAAAGGCTCAAATAATTACATTATTATAATTTATTGCAAGGCATTGCAAACAAATGATGCAGAATTGTTATTCAGTGGTGCAAAAACCGTATATTTACACCACGATAAAAACGGTAATATCAATGAAAGGATTAACACTATTCAGAAGGACTACCAAATCAGAGGGAATGATTAAATTGCGATTCCGCCTGAAAGACGGTCGTGAGGTGGACTTATATCACAAGAGTGAAACCAAGGCTGATATTAAAGACTTAGCAAAGCTTGAAGACGCTGGAGAACTTCGTCCTAAAGTATCTATCTACAATCACGAACTGAAAGAAAAGATAGACCGAGAAATGTCAGCCATTGAAACCGCCTATATTGAACTTTGTGCTAAAATGGATAAAAGCCTCATTACAGCTACATTGTTTGAAGAAACAATCTGCAGGCATCTTCATCCCCAAAATTATATTGCCGTAACCAAAGAAGAAACTCTATTGGAAAAAGCACTCCGCTTCTGCTTCTTAGGAACATTATTATAATAAATATAACTGTTGCTGCAATTGTAAGAACTATATTAGTGTAATCTATA
>OMDZ01001479.1_pt1 | contig 11217 bp, 9 predicted proteins | sample 1673641 | NCBI WGS metagenome assembly OMDZ01 (sample SAMEA103958117, study PRJEB25191) | human gut metagenome | biome: human-associated habitat [ENVO:00009003]; feature: intestine environment [ENVO:2100002]; material: feces | place: Germany | collected 2013/2015
CCCCCAACGCTTCTCCGTTCCTTCGCTTCTCCGCTTCTTCGCTCCCCCGTTTCCCCGCTTATATATCCAGATTTTCCGCGAACTTGGCGTTTTCCTCGATAAAGATGCGGCGGGGTTCGACTTTGTCGCCCATGAGGAGGGAGAACATTTCGTCGCAAGCCATGGCATCCTCGATGGTGACGCGCTGGAGGGTGCGGTTAGCGGGATCCATAGTGGTTTCACGAAGCTCGTGGTCGTCCATTTCACCAAGTCCCTTATAGCGGTCGGCTTCCACGCTGCCGCCGATTTCGGCAATGATCCGGTCGCGCTCCTCATCGGTGAAGGCAAAGCGGTCGTTCTCGCCCTTGTGGTTCTTTTTGTAGATACGGTAGAGGGGCGGCATGGCGAAGTAGACGTGCCCCTCCTCCACAAGCTGACGCATATGCCGGAACAGGAAGGTCAGAATCAGAATCCGGATGTGCGAACCGTCCACATCGGCATCCGCCATGATGATGATCTTGTCATAGCGCAGCCTGGTAATATCAAAATCATTGCCGTAACCCTCGGAAAATCCGCAGCCGAATGCGTTGATCATGGTCTTGATCTCTGCATTTGCCAGAACCTTATCGATGCTGGCTTTCTCCACGTTCAGGATCTTACCGCGGATAGGCAGGATCGCCTGATACATACGATTTCTCGCTGTCTTGGCACTGCCGCCCGCAGAATCACCCTCTACGATGAAGATCTCACATTTGGAAGGATCTCTGGACTCGCAGTTCGCCAGTTTTCCGTTGGAATCAAAGGAGAACTTCTGCTTTGTCAGCATATTGGTCTTTGCCTTTTCCTCGGTCTTACGGATCTTGGCTGCCTTTTCCGCACAGCCGATAATGCTTTTCAGGGTCTCTAAATTACGGTCAAAAAATCTTATGATTTCTTCTCCGGTTACTTTTGCCACAACTTTTGCGGCATCCTGGTTGTCCAGCTTGGTCTTGGTCTGTCCTTCGAACCGGGGATCCGGATGTTTGATGGATACGACGGCAGTCATACCGTTACGAACATCCGCACCGGTAAAGTTGGCATCTTTTTCTTTTAAAATGTTCAACTCACGGGCATAGGTATTGATCACATTGGTGAACTGGGTCTTGAAACCCGTCAGGTGGGTACCGCCCTCGGGGTTGTAAATATTGTTACAAAAACCCAGGACATTTTCATGGAATTCATTTACATACTGAAATGCCACTTCCACAGAGATCCCGTCACTCTCACCGGAGAAATAGATCACATCATGAACCGTCTCTTTGGAACGGTTCATGTCTTTGATAAAGCCGATGATTCCCTCCGGCTCATGGAACGTGACTTTTTCAGGTTCTTCTTTTCTCTTATCTTCAAAAATGATCGTAAGCTTCGGATTCAGATAAGCGGTCTCATGCAGACGACTCTTTACTTCATCTTCCTTGAAACGTGTTTTATCGAAGATAGTATCGTCCGGCAGAAAGTTAATGGTGGTACCGGTCTCCCTTGTCTTACCTACGATGGGAAGCAGACCGTCTACCAGATCCAGAACGGGATTCCCCCGTTCATAGCGGTCTTCGTAAATACAGCCACCGGTCTTGACTCTTACTGTCAGTCGTGTAGACAGAGCATTTACTACAGAGGAGCCTACGCCGTGCAGACCGCCGCTGGTCTTATATGCGGAATTGTCGAACTTACCGCCGGCATGCAATACGGTCATGACAACTTCCAGGGCTGACTTCTTCTCTTTTTCGTGAAAATCAACCGGAATACCACGTCCGTTATCCTGTACAGTGATGGAATTATCTTCGTTGATGGTTACTTCAATGTGGTCGCAATAGCCGGCGAGCGCTTCGTCGATAGAGTTATCCACAACTTCATAAACCAGGTGGTGAAGTCCTTTCGTACTAATGTCACCAATATACATCGCGGGACGCTTTCTAACAGCTTCCAAACCTTCCAGAACCTGGATGTTCTCGGCTGAATAGCTCCCGTTATTGGAGTTAATCTGTTCTTCAGTCATAATCTAATTTCCTTATTCAAATAACAGAGCAAATATAGTGAAAATTCGTGAGATACGAAACTAAACTGAGTGATAAATTTCATTCGTTTACAGCTTTTTAGCTTCTTGCGGAAGGTGTTTGGAACGGGGTGGGGCGATAGGTGCAGATGCAGAAAAAGTCGGACTAAAAAGTCCGACTTTCCTTGTATATCTTTTGTGTAATATTAATTAGCTTATCCTAGCTTATTAATGTAGAGAGCCAACTTTGACTTCAAGTTGTTAGCTTTGTTCTTATGGATTACATTGGTCTTAGCCAATTTGTCCAATATCTTAGTTACGCCCGGGTACATTGCAGCAGCTTCTGCTTTGTCGGTTGTAGAACGAAGCTTTCTAACAGCGTTTCTCATGGTTTTGCCATAATATCTGTTGTGAAGTCTTCTAGTCTCTTCTTGTCTGATTCTTTTCAGTGATGATTTGTGATTTGCCATCTCGACTAATCTTTTTTAATTCGTTTATTTTTTTAATTGTAGCCCGTGGGGGAATCGAACCCCCCTTTCAAGAATGAAAATCTTGCGTCCTAACCGATAGACGAACGGGCCATCCTTTGGTGAGCATTTCTGCTCTTGCAGAGAGATTATCTCTCGTTTGCGGTTGCAAATGTAGGGACTATTTTTGAATTGGCAAAATAATCTCAAGAAAAAAATAAAGGGATTTGTAGCGTTTATTCTCTGATTCTGTGCTTATAGTCTGAATATCAGGATAATAATATCTTTCATTTTTTTACTTCCCTACCTGCATTTTTTTATTTATCCTTGTTTTATTCCCGTTATTTCCGGCTTTTTTCGTAGTTTTGTTACCGGATTGAAACCAAAACTTGAAGCGCGGATGTTACAGAAAACGCTGGGGATTGTGCTGCATACCCTGAAATATAACGATACCTCTCTTATTGCGGACATCTATACGGAGACGGCCGGACGTGCTTCGTTCATTGTAAAGATACCCCGTTCGCGGAAGGCTGCGGTGAAATCGGTGCTGTTTCAGCCACTCGCCTTGGTGGAACTGGAGGCGGATTTCCGTTCGAACGCCAGTATGTATAAGATAACGGAGGCGAAGTCTTACTATCCGTTTTCTTCCATTCCCTACGATCCGTACAAATCTTCCATAGCGCTTTTCCTGGCGGAGTTCCTGTATCGTGCGGTGCGCGAAGAGGCTGAGAACCGTCCGTTGTTTGCTTATCTGCAACATTCTATTATCTGGCTGGACGAGTGTCGCGATAGTTTTGCCAATTTCCATCTGGTGTTCCTGATGCGCTTATCCCGCTTCCTGGGATTGTACCCTAATCTGGAGGATTATGAGAATGGTGATTACTTTGATTTGCTGAATGCCTGTTTCACTCCTTTGCGCCCGCAGCTTCATTCATTTTATATACTTCCTGCGGAGGCTTCACGGCTGACGATGCTGATGCGCATGAATTATGAAACAATGCACCTCTTTGCCATGAACCGTGCTGAACGTACTCGCTGCCTTACAATAATGAATGAATATTATCGCCTTCACTTGCCTGACTTTCCCGTGTTAAAGTCTCTTGAGGTGCTGAAGGAGCTCTTTGATATGGATTAATAAGTCCTTTGACGTAGAACAATAAACCCTTTCCTGTATATCTCACTGACCTTTGGTGCAAAAGATGCCATCTTTCGCTGTAAAAGATGCCATCTTTTGTAGCATAACATGCCACCTTTTGATGTAAAAGATGCCATCTTTTGCATGAGATTAAATAGAGATGTGATAGAGATGTATGAGGGATATGAGGAAGAACTCCCGGACCGGATGCGTTGTATCAGCGGTGGAAAGTCGGATACTTGTTATTGAAACGGAAGCCGATACCCAGCATCAGATAGTTCGGATCACTGAAATTCTTCAGATTGTAGCCCACATGCAGGTAGGAGCTGCGGGTAAGTTCCACTTTGAGCGTCAGCACTTGGTAGATACCTTTGTGGTCGCCGCCACCATGCAGAACGTTGGCACCGATACCGACACCGACTGTGAAGTAGGGCATCACGTACTCCGCACGTCCTGAAATACCCAGGGCTAACTGCTTGTGAAGAGACGGCTTGTAGCACTCATTTCCGTTTCCGGGGATTGTATAAACATTGGAACTGGCATCGTATACACCGTCCAGTGAAACACCGGTACGGAATTTATATCCGATGTTGTACATGGGGGCGAAGTTGAAACCAAGCACCGTATAAGCATCCGGTGAAGCGATCTGTCCGCTACCTACCCACACGCCTTTCCGCCTCCATGAGCCGAACAGGGTTAGGTCATAACTGACGTGGCGCGGAAATTTCGGTACAGGTGCATAGTACGTAGGTTTGGTAAGCGCATCTTCCGGTCTGTTGAAGTTATAGACGACGCCTACTTTCAATCCCATGGTGTTCAGACCCGCATTGGGAAATTTGGTATTACCATTAGAGAAGTGGGTACCGGTTACTCCGGCAATCAGGTCGATCTGCCGTGAAACCATCCAGTTCAGTTGTACGCCGGCATTGATATAGGCATTGGCTTTCGAGCCGATTACACTGTTGTGTGGGTTGTAGCGTTCGTCATAAGGTTTCCAGCCGAAGGACACACCGAAGTTCCATTCGTAATTGAGTGACAGCCGTTGAGTGATACGCGCAATGCGCGCTCCTTGATAGACGTAAACGGCAATCGGGTTTCCCAGTTCTTCTTTGCTTCCGAGGTCGTAGTAGCCTACGCCTATACCTTGGTAGGCGCTGCCGTAAATCCGGTCGGCACATGTATTGGGCTTGAACTGGAATGAATATTTCAAGTGGGCGGAATAGCCCCATTCGAAAGGTTTCCATTGAGAATTGTCCCCCGCCAGGAATGAGCTGGTAGGGAATATATACCCCGGGCGGTATTCTACGCCCAGTCTGTGAATAAAACGTTTGGCGAAGTATCCCGTATCCGGTTTATATCCCGGTACGCTGTCTTGTGTCCGGCTTTTGGCGTAAGCTATGTCAGACAAGAAAAGCATTGCCCCCGCAAGGACCATTAATTTCCACATCTTTATATTGCTTTTCATATGCTGTGCCAAAATTCTAGTTTTATTATTATGCGGGGATATTCCCTTGAAAATGCGTGGCAAATATAATGATAGTATTTGAAATAAAAATTATGATACTCAATAAAATGCGAAAAGAAGCCGTGTTTTCGGGCGATAGAAGTTAAATTACTTTCTTCTATCTTCCGGAAACACGGCTTATAACAGAAATGAGGCGGGAGTTTATCCCAGCAATTCTTTCACTTTGGCGGAGATGGCACGACCTTCGGCAAGTCCGGCAAGCTTCTTGGAAGCAACGCCCATTACTTTCCCCATATCTTTACCACTGGTAGCACCTGTTTCGGCAATGATTTCCTTCAGGGCAGCTTCCAGTTCTTCGGTGGACATCTGCTTCGGCAAGTAAACTTCAATCACCTTCACTTGTGCCAGTTCAGCATCTGCCAGGTCCTGACGACCTTGCTGGATGTATATTTCAGCGGCATCTTTGCCTTGTTTCATCAACTTCTGCATGATCTTTAATGCAGCGTCGTCGGTCAGAGTATCGTTGGCACCCGGAGCGGTCTTTGCTTCCAGGAATACTTTCTTGATGTTTCTTAATGTTTCGAGTGCCACTTTGTCTTTGGCCTTCATTGCGGTTTTAATGTCTTCGCTGACTCTTTCAAATAAATCCATAAGTTTACTCTATTTTTGTTTATTACGCTATAGTGTGTACTAATCTTTCATCCGCAGATTACGCGGATGAAAGATGTCTTAAGGCAGGTTTAGAAGGTAATCACTCCTCCCATATCTTCGCCGCCCTGTGCCTCTTCCGTAGCAAGCTGCCCTTCGGTAGCCGCTTTGGTTTTAATGGTGCTCAGGGTGCTCTTATCGCGCAGGTATGTCGGTGAACTTTCTACCATGCTGATAATATCGGCATTATCCAGATCCTCGGGGTTGAAGATATAGATATGTCGGCGTTTGCGAATGTTCTTGCTGCCGATGCCGCTGGCACTTTCGCCATAAGCCTTGCGGATACGCTCTTTGTTCTTTTCTTTTTCTTCTTCGAGCTGAAGCTGGCGTTCTTCCTCTTCCTGGCTGCGCTTTTCGAGCACACTGTCCATACCGGGGACATCTTCCATGCCGAAACCGGTGGCGAGTACGGTAATCTTTACTTTACCTTCCAGTGTGTTGTCCATAGCCACACCCCAGATTACCTCTACGCCTTCGCGGAACTTGCTCATGAATTCGTGGATCTCGTTCATTTCCTCCATCATCAGTTCCGAACTTTCGCAGAAGGATACGTTCAGCATCACCTTCTTGGCATTGAAGATATCGTTGTTGTTCAGCAACGGAGAGTGCAGGGCATCGTCGATGGCTTTCGTCACACGGCTTTCACCTTCGCCGAAGCCGGTACTCATGATGGCAACGCCACCGTCTTTGAGGATGGTCTTTACATCTGCAAAGTCCAGGTTCACCGTTCCACGCATGGTGATGATTTCTGCAATACTCTTGGCGGCGATGGACAACGTATCATCTGCCTTGCCGAAAGCATTCATAAACGTAAGGTCGGAATATATTTCGCGCAGACGCTCATTGTTGATAACCAGTAGGGCATCTACATGCTGGGCGATACGTTCCACGCCATCCAGCGCCTGGATAATTTTCTTTTCACCTTCGAAGATAAAAGGTATGGTGACGATACCGACGGTGAGGATGTCCATCTCCTTGGCTATGCGGGCAATGACGGGAGCAGCTCCCGTACCTGTTCCGCCACCCATTCCGGCGGTGATAAATACCATTTTGGTACCGTCGTTCAGCAGCGATTTGATTTCTTCGCTACTCTCTTCGGCGGCTTCTCGGGCACGTTCGGGACGGTTTCCGGCACCCAGTCCCTCGGTAATAGAACGCCCCAGTTGCAGTTTTACGGGGACGGGAGACTCTTTCAACGCTTGGTTGTCCGTGTTACACAGAACGAACGTTACGTCGTGTATGCCTTCCCGGTACATGTGGTTCACGGCATTACCACCACCACCACCTACACCAATCACTTTAATGATCTTCGGTGAATCTGTCGGGAAATCGAATTGTACTATATCGTCCATGATAATGGGATTTATGATTTATAATTTATGATTTATACGTTATGAGATCATTTCAGATCGTCATCCGAGAAAATCTCATTGGAAATCTTGTTGAAAGTCTTTTCAAACCAGCTGGGACCTTCTTTCTTCTTTTTCTTTTTCTCTTCTTTTTCTTTACGTTCTTTCTCCTTGCGTTCCCGTTCGCGACGTTCTTTCTCTTCCTTCTCGCGCTGTGCTTTGGCGGCACGGGCGGCGGCTTCCTGTTCTTTCAGGGCTTCGTCGTCGCCAAACATATCGACGGGTTTCGGTGGAGTAACGGTGGAAGCGGCAGGTGCAGGCTTCACCTCTTGCAGGCAGCAGTTTTCGTTGCCGGCAGCAAGTAGGCCGAGCAGTGTATTCTGCATGCCGTCTTTCTTCAGTACATCGCTGAAGCCATGGATGGTGTTGTGTACAAACCGGGTGGTCTTTACCTTATCGACCTTGCTGCGTTTGCGGAATGCGTCTTCCATGTTTTTCAGGTTGGCGCCCCCACCGGTGAAGATGATGCCGGACAGCAATCTGTCTTCGTATCCGGAAAGTTGCAGTTGGTTCCATACATTGGCAAGGATTTCTTCGGCACGGGCGTCGATGATGTCGTTCAACACGTTCAACTCGATGCTACGACCGTCCTCCAGTGTGCAGACTGCCGGTGTTTCAGTCTCTTCTTCCTCGTAAAGCATATCTCCGTATTTCAGCTTCAGTTGCTCGGCTTCGGCCTCTTCCATTTGCAGGGCGGTAATGTCACGGGTGATATTGTTTCCACCCAGCGGCAGTACGCTAAGGAAGCGGAGAATGTTATTTTTATATACTGATACGGTAGTCGTATCTGCCCCGAAGTCTACCAAGGCACATCCCGAGCGCATTTCGCTTTCCGTCAGCACGGCATTGGCCAGGGCTATCGGGGCGATGAGCAAGTCGGCAATTTCTACTTTGGCCTGCTCGAAGCTGTGCTCCAGATTCTTCTTGAGGGAAGCACGTGCCACGATATTCAGGAAGTTTCCTGTGATACGTTTGCCTGCCACACCCACCGGATCGGCCTGAAGATTGTTGTCTATCTTATATTCCTGCGGGGCTACATCCAGCACGCTCATGTCCATCAGGGGAACTTCGAGGTTTTCATCGCTGATTGCATCTACCAACTCTTGCGAAATAATCCCTTCCTCTTCCAGCACACGGCTTACCGCATTCTTTACCGTGCGCAATGACTGTCCGCCGATGCCTACATATACTTTGGCAATGGAGTTGTTCAACTGGCTTTCCAGCTTGTTGATGATGGAAGTCAGTGCCTGGGCGGTCTTATCAATGTTGTAGATGACTCCCTTGTGTATAAACTGGGATGCCTCTTCGCGTGCATAAGCCAACACCTGGATGCTTCCGTCACTGTTCTTCTTGCCGGCGATGCCGGATATCTTGGAAGAACTCAACTCGATGGCGGCGATAAAATCTGTTGTTGCCATATTTGATGTATTTAGTTTATTTCTTCGTACAAATTATCTGATTCCCGAATTCAACGTTTATTCGGGAGTATTTGTTCCAGCCTACCTGGTTCAGTGCCTTCTCGTAGAAAGCCTTGACCCGTTTCAACTTGTTCTCGTAATTGTCCAGCCGGCCGAGGTAGATGAGGTGGTCGCCTACCCGCGGCACCAGTTCGACGTTTCTGCCCGGCAGTACGTGAATCTGTTCGACCTGTGCATTCCAAAAGGAATTGTTTTGCAAAAATACAGCAAACTTGTATAAATCCCTCATGGCAAATGACTTTTCTATACTTCCGGTAGCTACGGCAAGGTGCGCCACGCACTTGGCGTGGGGAGGCATCACGGTTCCTTTGTTGTCCAGGTAATAGTTTGCGCCGTTGTCGCTCATGACGCGCAATACGGGAATGCGCTGGGTGACCTCAACGCACAGCTTGCCGCTGGGTGTCTTGTAGCATTCGGCCCGGTCGATAAGGGGATGCTTGGACAACTCTTTCTCTACGGTTTTGGTGCGTATGCGGTCCAGTTTCTTCCCGATGGGGCTGATGCCTTTCTTTTCAAGCATGCTGATTACTTCCTTCTGGGTGATGAATCCGGCATAGGCAGTGTCCTGAATGATGAGCTGTATGTCGTGGCACACCTGTCCTTCCGGCTTCCGGTTGAAAGCTGTGATGGCCATCACCAGATAGGCTGTGATGAGCAGCAGGACGATGGAAAGTAAAATACGCTTTATCATAACCTGGGTATTAATGGAGTATCTTGATTATCTCGGGTATATAGTTGTCGAGGTCGCCGGCACCCAATACGATGACCACCTGGAAGCTCTTCGTCGCAAGGAAGTTGAGCAGGTCTTTCTTAGGGCAGATGTACTTTTCGATGCCCGGTCGCAGGTTGTCGTAGATGAGCTGGCTGCTGACACCGGGGATAGGCTCTTCGCGCGCCGGATAGATTTCGGTCAGGATGACTTCGTCAAGCAACGAAAGGCTGTCGGCAAAGTCTTTGTAGAAATCGCGTGTACGCGTATAGAGATGAGGCTGGAAGATGGCCGTAATCTTCCGGTCGCTGTAGAGTTCGCGGATGGACTTCACGCTCTGGGCTATCTCGGCGGGATGGTGGGCGTAGTCGCTCAGCAGTACCAGACGGTCGGTCTTCAGGCGGAAGTCGAAACGGCGGTCCACTCCGCCAAAGCTGGCCATGCCCTGACGGATTTCTTCGTCGGTAGCACCGTTGAGGTGGGCCAGCGCCATGGCTGCCACGCCATTCTCGATGTTGATGCTGACAGGAACTCCGAGTCGTATGTCGTTGATGCGCGTGTCGGGGGCAACGAAGTCGATGATGATTTCACCGCCGCCGATGCGGATGTTTTCGGCATGAAAGTCGCCTTCGGTGCGCGAGTAGGTGTAAGTACGTACACCGGGTTGCACATCGGGCTTCATCTCCAGTCCGGTATGGATGATCAGCGCACCACCCGGCTGAATGAGGGTGGTGTAGTGGCGGAAGCTTTCGAGGTAGGCTTCCTTGGTGCCGTAGATGTCCAGATGGTCGGGATCGGTGGCAGTGATGACGCTCATGTAGGGCGAGAGCCAGTGGAAGGAGCGGTCGAACTCGTCGGCCTCGATGACAGTGTAGGGACTGTCGGCCGAGAGCAACAGGTTGGTGCCGTAGTTCTTCGAAATACCTCCCAGGAAGGCGGTGCAGCCTACGTGCGACTGGTGGAGCAGGTGTGCGGCCATGGTGCTGGTAGTGGTCTTACCGTGGGTGCCGGCCACACAGAGTGCCTTGCTGTCGCGCGTGATGAGGCCCAGCACTTGGGCACGCTTGTGTATCTCGAACCCGTTCTGGCGGAAATAAACCAACTCGCGGTGGTCATGCGGAATGGCGGGGGTGAAGACAACCAATGTGGTGTCCTTGTCCTTGCAGGCCTGGGGTATCAGGTCGACATTCTCTTCGTAGTGTATCTGTGCGCCTTCTACGATGAGGCGTTCGGTCAGTTCGCTGGGCGTACGGTCGTAGCCGGCTACGGTCTTGCCTTTCGACAGGAAGTAGCGTATCAGGGCGCTCATGCCGATGCCGCCTGCGCCGACGAAGTAAACCGACTTTATGTTTTCTATATTCATTGTCTGTATGTCTTTAGGTTGTTGTTATGCATTATCTGCCAGTTTCAGTACTTCTTCGGCGATGCGTCGGGCAGAGTCGGGCAAAGCCAGCCGGGCAATGTTGCTGCTGAGTGCTTGCAGGCGGTTGTCGTCGGCCACGGTTTCGAGGGCGGTGGGGATGAGTTTCTCCATCGCTTCGGCATCCTTGACGTAGAGGGCCGCATCCTTGTTGACCAGCGCCAGGGCGTTCTTCGTCTGATGGTCCTCGGCCACGTTGGGCGAGGGCACCAGTATGACGGGCTTGTGCAGCAGACAGAATTCGGAGATGGAGCCTGCTCCGGCACGCGAGATGACGAGGTCGGCCAGCGTATAGGCTTTGGCCATGTCCTTGATGAAGTCGGTGACGTACAGGTTGGGGATGGCCGTGATGTGGGGATGGCGCACGGCTTCGCCCGTGAAGGCGACAATGGCCTGTTTCACCTGCTCGATGTAT
>OMDZ01001480.1_pt1 | contig 11212 bp, 4 predicted proteins | sample 1673641 | NCBI WGS metagenome assembly OMDZ01 (sample SAMEA103958117, study PRJEB25191) | human gut metagenome | biome: human-associated habitat [ENVO:00009003]; feature: intestine environment [ENVO:2100002]; material: feces | place: Germany | collected 2013/2015
TACTGGTGTAACTGAACCTCTTGGTTAAAAAAAGGATTCTAATTTAATTTTTAACTATTAATTATTATTAAAATGAAAGCAAAACATTTATTCTTTGCAATGGCATTGCCAGGATTATTTGCTGCTTGTACACAAGAAGAGTGGACAAGTAATGAGGCAAACAATTCTTTGGAATTGGCAAAACGCCATAATGCGGGTGTTGTTGAATTTACAATAGATGGTGACGAGGCCGAGACTCGTTTTAACCATGAATTAGGTAGATTCGATAATGGTGAAGAAATCGACCTCTATTTAATGGATGAATTAACTGGAAACTGTGACGATGGTGATGCTAACCATATGCATGGTTACAATACTTCTGTTCAATGCTGGAAGTACTTCAATGTATGGGATGAACTCTATACATTGAAAAATTATGCACAGACCAGATATCCGTTCGCATACGATGAGACTTCACAGACTTGGAAAAACTGTGCTACTCTTCTCGAAGGTAACTACTTTGCAATGCATCCGAGTAATGAAAAGATTACTAATAGAAAAGATGTATGGCATTACATCAATCCGGTACAAGGATTTTCTAAAGATGGTGAGTTCTATAAATTGGCAATGGATAACCAATTCTGGTTGGGCTACACGCCTATTTATCGCGATGAGGACAGAACTGGTGAAATGACATTACCTTTGAGTATGCAACCCGTCATGACAGTTCTTAAACTGAATATCGGAAATAAAGGTAATACGGATGTCATTGTAGACAAGATTGTCTTCAAAGATGGACAAGGACGTGCACTGCCTACAATTGCGTATGTGAACCCCACTTTACCTGATGACGAGTGGAGAAAAACTGTAGATGTAGAGAATCCTAAGACAGCAGACGGTTGCGGAGATTTAACATGTAATGGCCAAGCTTTGGATTCTGAATATAGCAGAGAGCAGACATGGCCCGGAACTTCTATAGGCCGTGCAACTGCCAGAAGTATAGTTGAGTATGCAACTCCTGCTGACCATATACCTTACGGATTGGAAGATACAAATGTAGCATACGAATACATTTTCAACTTTGATGAAGCCAGCGACTTGGGCGGTCATTTCCTGAAAGGTAATGTTGACAACGGTGAGTATGTAACAGTATATTTCCCGCTGCCTCATAATCTGGGCGACATAGTTTTAGAGCCTGTTATCTATGGCCGTATCTATGACAAACCTAATAATACATGGAAATATGGTATTTTGAGAAAAGGTGATTTTACGTCTGACAATGGCAGTAGAGTGTTTACTTTGGATCAAGCTTTTCTTGGAAAGTTGCAACCCTATGCACAAGAAGTTACAGCTGCATTTGATGAGATGGGATTTGAAGCCATCAATGACGCACGCATTGAGAGCACGGAAGACTTGATGAGATATTTGAAGGGCTTGGAAACTTCTTATACAAGTCAAAAAAATGATACCATTGAAACAAATGTTTATGGCAATGGATTGGTTATCAATGATGAAGTAATCAATTATTTGGACGAAATGAATTCTAAGAATGATTGTTTCATAACTCTTGATTTCAAGGCATTGAACACTACAGATGCAACCGTAATGCTTGATACTGAAAAAGAAAGTATGAAATATTTCAACTTTGGTAACGGAACTATTAATTTTGTTGTAAATAAAGGCATTCACTCACTGGAAAAAACCAATCAGAACTTGAAGAGCTTGGCTGTAGAAGAAAATGCTATATTTAATGTAAAAGCTGATGCTAAGATTGCCAAAACAGAGAATAATGGAATTTTGAATGTTGCTGCCAAGATTGAAGGTGACGTAGAAAACCATAAGACTATCGAGTTACAGAATACCTTACTGAACAGTGCAAACATTGACGGTATGTTCACTAACGAAAATATTGCCAATGTAGTTGGAACGGTTACTGTTAAAACTCTGAAAAACAAGAATACTTGCGTAAACTGTGGTGTTGACAAAGCTGTCTTGACAATCACCAATGCTGGTACACTGGACGTTCAAGATCTGACTAATGATGACAAGATTGTGAACAACGGTATTCTTAACGCTGGGAAACTGATGAATAACGGTACTATTGAATCCAATGCAACATCTAATATTTCGACCTTGACTAATAAGGGCACTATTGAAGTAAATGCAGGTGTAACTACTCTTACTGGAGAAAATAGTAATGAAGGCACGATCAATGTTGCTGCTGGTGCTAAACTGTCAGTGAAGGATGACAACGCTTTGGCTAATCAAGAAGCTGGTGTAATCAATGTCGAAGGAGATTTGATGGAAAACATTCAGAATAGTGGTATTATCTATGTTATCGGTGATGGACACGTAGGTGTTAATGGTGTTGTCGCTGATAGTGCTCATGGTATTATTGATATATCGGCTGCCAACAACGGTGCTTCTTCTCGCGTAGCAAAAGATATGGTAACAGGAAGAGCTGGAAACTACTTCCGCTATACTGTAAAACAAACAATTGCTGCTGATTTGAAAAATACATTAGCTGCACTTATTTCCGATAATAACTATGGAAAAAATCCGGTAATATTGGTTTGGAATGCAGATAGCCCCGCTACATTTGGAAATACAAGCAATCAAGGATTGGTAAATGCCGGTAAGGTTGAGCGGGTTATTATTGAACGCGAACTGACCCTGATTGGAACCGTTACATTCAACGATTTGAATAATAACTGTAATGCCGTTGGTAAATCCGATGTTAAAGTTTACAGTAAAGCATTCCAAATTACTTCTAAGGGTAAGGTAATCGTTGATAATGCTGCTAAATTAGTATTGAATAGGGGAAGTGAATATTCTAACATCTTTGTATCAGCTTGGGTTGACGGAACTCTTAAAGTAAACAATACTGGTGCTTTGGATTCTACTACTCCAAGATTAGTAAAAGTATTTGGTGCTGGTAGATGTGAATTTGGCGCAAAACCGGCAAATTATAGTAAATGGACAAAATCTGGTGAATATACAGGCGAATGGCTTGTTGAAGATTAATCAGAAATACAGTAAAAAAAGGTTGTGCTAAGCACAACCTTTTTTTTATTCAATCAATAAGAGGTAGTCGAACAAACGTACTGTATTTCATCTTAATAGCATAAAGTATACAGCCCTATCCCCCCATAGTAGAATTAGGTAATTCTAGCCCTAAACATACTATTCCTAATTTAACCTTACCAACCGCTTTACCACATAAATGACTAATAGCATGCCAACTGAAGAGTTAACGTCTAATACTATTTATAGTTTACGATTCGTCAAATAACTAATGGCTTAACACGTCCCATACTGATTCTATTCTTCCCCTTATTTTCAATTCCTTTGTAAAGGATCATTTTACTCTTCATCCTTCAATATATCCCTCACAATATACATTCTCGTTTCTCAACCAGCAACTTGAAAACGAAAATTTTCTCTCTCATATCCTTACACCTTTTTACACCAAAGTATCAATTATAGGTGTCAACACCACCGTATATACTACTTTTTTCCTTTCTATTTATACTCATAATCAGCGGTTTATAATACTACCTTCAGGTGTCATGAAGTGGTGTTAATTGAACTTTTGATTGATCAAACCTTATAATGCGAAATGTATTAATTCGCTAAGTATAAACAGATTACAATATTTCCTTTAATCGTACTACAAGTACATATTTTCTCGTTTACGTTCTTTTTGTGAAATTGTATTGTATTGATTATCAATAAAATACAATCGAAACCTATTTAGGAAATAAGTTAGTTACTTTGTAGCCTGAATTATGCGCTATTGTATAGTATGTTAACATGCAGAAATACAGTAAGTTAGATGATTTTAGGGAATGAATCCAAAAGTAAAATTGAACACCAAAATGGAGATATCAAAATTTACACCTTATTATATTATATAACTATTCGAAACGAAGAATAAATTGAAAGGCTCACAGCACTAATTTTACTAATAGCACTTATTTTATTAACTATTAACAATTAAAAAATTAAATTTATGGAAATGGAAAAGTTTTATGTAGCTCCGGATGTAGAAATTCTGGAGGTAGAAGTAGAGAAGGGGTTTGCTGCAAGCCCCAATGGCTCTGATCCTGACTTCGGCGGTGGAATACCAGAAGTTTGATGATTGTTATTTGTAGAGTAATAACTTATTTTTAATTATTTAACCAAAAACAAGAATGAAAACAAGTAGATTTTTATCAACTATGGCTATCACCGCATTATTGGCTGCTTGTTCTAATGAAGATTTTCTGAATGAACAAGCTCCGGTGGTGGTTGATGGCAACAGACCAACTGCTAAGGTTGCTTTAGTATTTGACGAAGCAAATACCCGCTTGGACTTTGAAAAGGGAGGAGCAGGTTGGCAATGGTATTTCGCTGACGGCGACAAAATCGGCGCTTTGCTGATGGATACATGGGACGAATTGGCAGACGGTATCGATCACTACACGTTTACAGATTATGTACATACCAATTATCCGTTTGTACGTACTACAAAGGACGGTGTGACTACATGGAACACACCTGAGGATGCGGCAGTTTGCGAGGGTAACTATTTCTTCTACTTCCCTTACGACAAGAAGTTCACCCATCGTGGTCTTGTAGGATGGAGCGTAAACCCTGTACAGAAGAACTATGACCCTGCAACAGGCGACTATTTCCAAATGCAGGCCATCAAAGACAACCAGAAATGGCTGGGCTACAAGTTTATCAATGCTACGGACGAAGGTATAAACAAAATCAATTTTGATTTTGTGCCCTTGTTCGCTACTCCTGCATTCAAGATAGCCAACAATTCTGGTATTAAGCTGAAAGTCACCAAAATGGTTATCCGTACCAGCACTAACCAAAACAACAATGGCATTGATTTGGACGGAACTTCCCGTCTGATGGCTACAACAATGATGTTAGCACCCAAAACAGCCCAATTTGATCTGGTTAATAAGTCATGGGAAAGTTTGAATTTCACAGAACATACCCGTGACATGTGGTTGCATGCTCAACGTTATATCGGTGTAGACGGCGCTACTAAAGAGGAACAGATCGATCCGGTTAAAGCAAATGGAGCTTCTCTGCTCATCGACCCGTCTACCACAGTTCACGGATTGTCAGGTGATTTCTGGAAGACTGACATGAAGCTGGCTCCGACTTATGAATATGAAATCCAGTTTGGCGACAATTACATTGTAGATGCCGGTGACTATGCAGTAGGTCGTATTGTAATGCCTGGTGGTGTTTATAATCATAACCAAGAAGAAACTTTCGAAGTTTTGTTATTTGTTGAAAAGGTAACCTCAGGCAACGGTAACGGCGAACAGATGGTAGCCCGCATTGATATGGGCAAACCCCAAACACAAGGTGGTATAGAAGGTTCTGAATGGGATGACGTAGTCAGCGATCAGGCCCATAAGTTCCTGAGACCTGATTTGACACAGATATTCGTGGCATCAGTCGATGTTACTTCCTTGCAAAGCTACAGCATCAGCGACTTCAAGGTTGCCTCTACCGAAAGACTGGAATGGATATTAGCTCAGGCTAATAGCGAAACCGGCGCGAAGGATGTTACGCTGAGAACTATCGGCAAACGTGTAGAATTGAGCAAAGCTGCTTATGACATCTTGAAAGCTAAGCCTAACATTCGTTTGCACATTGACGGATACATCACTCTGCCGAAAGAATTGCCTGCCGATGCTATCAACAAGCTCTATTTCCACTATCCGACCGGTTCTACTACAACAGCGAAGACTATCTTGAACATCGAAAGCAAGCAAGTGAAGGCTGAAGAAAAATTGAAGAACATGGTAAATCCGAGTGCTCCATATACATTTGATGTACTTGAGAACTGCGAAATTATCGTTGCCGAAGGTGGTGAACTCGACACTAAGACCAATAACATTACCATTAAGTCTAAGATAACCAATGCTGGTAAAGTTAATGCAGCCGATGTTGAAGGCACTATTGAAAACAGTGGTGATTTCACAGCTGATAATGTAGACGGTCTTGTAAATAATACCGCTACTGGTAACTACACCGTTAAGCTTCTGCAAAAGCAAAAGGTAACTAACGCCGGAACTGCTACTATCGCAAATGCTGATGATGAGTTGTTGAACAATGGTACTATGACATTAACTGGTACATTATACAAGGAGAAAGTTATCAATAATGAGGTTATGAACATTGCTGGTGATTCTGAGTTTGCATATGAGAATGCAGCTATGACTGAAGACGAGCAAGCGTTGAACAATCACGGAACATTGAATATCAATGCAAATGCTATAGCAACCGGTATGCAACGTCGCTTCTTCAATGATGGAACCGTAATTATAGCTGAAGGCAAGACTGTTAACTTCTCGTATATTAGAAACTATCTTGGTGGTAAGATTATTGTAAAAGATAACGCCATCATGATAACGAAGCAGAATACACTTGGAAGTGTTGTAAATGAAATTCAATCTACCATTGAAAACGCCGGAACTATTCATAATGTCAATAACAATGGCTCTATCAAGGTTCTGGATGAAGTATCTGTTACTATTGTGACATCAGGTGTTGGTATTATTGACAATTCAGCAATGGGTGATGTTGCTTATAATGATACCCAAACTTGTCAATATATTGAAAACAATATCTCTGATATGACTTTGGAACAATTGAACGACAATGTGAAGAAAGCCGACGCTAATCAATTGATTATCAATGGCGGAACATTGAAGTTCGAAGATACATTCAGCTTGAATGGTGGTTCTATCACAGACGAAAATAGAGGCTACTTCGGTAAAGGTGTTGTATTGAATGGAGTTAATTTGGAAGGAACGATGGGCAAATATCTCATCCTTTACACAAGTACCTTGAGCATCGAAGGTGTAACTACAATCAATCACGGTGATTTGGCTGTATTGCAACAAAGTACTACCGGCGCTACTGCTACAGTTAATGGAGAACTGAATGTTAGCAATTATGGAACATTCCGTGGAGGAAACAGTGCTAAATTGACATTGAATGTACCGGGTTATGTACACAACAGTGGTACGATCAAAAACATTCAGAACTACACTGATTGCTCAACTGCTGCTAACAATCACTGGACTGGTAATGCTGCTCAGAACTAAGCAGTTCTATAATTAATTAAAGAAGGTGAAGCTTTATGCTTCACCTTTTTTATTGTCAATAGAGAGGGGAAGGTGAACGAACGTATTATCTCATTGTAATACCGTAACCATCCGAAATCCGCCGTGTTTTTTATATTTGAACAAATTCCGAGCTTTGCTTCAAAAAAGCCATGTTCAACTTGAATGAAAGTAACCATCCGAAATCCGCCGTAAAGGTGTTGACAGTCTGTGCGGCTCAATCCGTTCCGGCCGTCTGGATCCCCTGAACTGAGAAGTCTATGTGCTTCCCATCAGCTGCTGTTTCTTACCAAAACTCTTTCACTGGATATGCGGTCATTATGCTACAAGCTTTTGATTACCGGCCATTTCTATCCTGTGAATTTCTTTATCCATCCAAAATCTATCGCGTTTCCCCCTTTCTCCAGACTTCCGACTTTTGCCATCAAAAACGGCATGTTCAACCAGTATGAATGCAACCATTTTCTGATCCTCTGATCCTATTAACCTACACAACTGTATTTCCCACCTATTTAACTCTGTTATTTTTCCCCAGTTAGGAAAAAATTCCTTCCCAGTTACCCAAAAACTTTTTCCCAGTTAGGGAAAAATTCACGTCCAATAGCCTATGAAAAAGGGGCAAAACAAAAGTATCTGAAACCCTCCTTCTGCCGGAAGGTTGTTCTTCCCTGATAACGGGGGAGTTAAGAGAGGGTGAGAGGTAGGTTATTGATAGAGGGAATATCGTAAAACCTACCACCCCGCCCGTTGGGCACCCCTCCTTCCGGAAGGAGGGGAGTCAGTTACCATAACCTGGTTTTGACGCAGCCTTTGGGTTCTCCACTCACCACCTTTTTATGCTTTTGTAGCCCTATACCGTACATACGAGATGTTTCGGCTCCGCTTTGCTACGCTCAACATGACAGGGTGAAAGCGGCAGTTTCCCTTTGCTACAGGCTGATAGTCAACTTTTGAATGGATGAGAATGGTCAGTGTTGTTGCGTATAAGCGTATTCCTGAAACCAACAAAAAAAACTGTACCGGAATCAAGTCCTTCGTCTTCCCTCTATTGGAGGGAAGCGATCAGGAAACCTGTTCCGGTACAGTCTGTTATGGCGATGGCTATGCGTCAGCCGGCGGGGTAGGTTAGTCCACCCAGCTGCCGGTCATCCAGTCGCAAGCCTTCTTGATGTCTTCTAACGAAGCGTATGACAGGTTGGCATCGACCTTGTTGCCGGTAGCGGCAGCAAATACGTCGTTGGTGTAGATGCCTTTTTCGCTGTTCACGTTGTTGCTGATGGTGGTGTTGGTGATGCTGGAAGTGCCGTTGACCAGTGCGTTTTCTGTTTCAGTGCTTTCTACCGTCAGTGCCTTGCCTTTGCCGCAGATCTGTGCGTTGTCCATGGTCACCTGAGTACCGCGACGCAGACGTACACCCTGTTTCGAACCGCCGTTACCTACCAGAATCAGGTTTTTCAGCGTGGGGTGAGCCACCGGAGTAGCTTCGTAATTGTTCTCGTTGTTGTCGGCTTCGATCAGGCAGTCGCAGTCGTAACCCAGTGTGGCTTCGGCTTCCTGATAGGCTACGATGTCGGTAGCCGTACCGTTCCAGCCTTCAGTCCAGTCGAAAGAGTCATCGCTACAGCTGATGACTACCATGTTGCTGACGTTGACCGATCCGCCGAAGAACTCGAAACCGTCGTCCGAACCCTGATAGGCTACACAGTGGTCTACCGTTGTTCCGCTGCCTACACCGTAGAAGCTGATACCGTTGGCTTCGTGCTCTTCGTCGAAAGCATAACCGGTATATTCCAGACGTACGTATTGCAGAACACCCGAGTTGTCTTTGTCGTCGCTGCCACCGTATTCGGCACCGCCAATTTCAGAACTTCCTTTACCGCCCTCAGCATTGGTATGAGCGCGTCCACAGATGTGGATACCGCCCCAGGCGCCGGCCGACTGTTTTTCAGCAGTCATTACGATCGGTGCGTCGGCTGTACCGGTAGCGTTGATTTTGGCTCCCTGCTTGATGAGGATGTAGTCTACGTTGTCATCGTATTTGGAGATGATCTTCACACCTGCCTGAATGTGCAGCGTAGCTCCGGCTTCTACTGTATAGGCACCGCTCAGGTAGTAAGTGTTGCCGGCTCCCAGCGTGATGTCGTTGGTGATGGTTCCTTGCAGGGTGCTTTCGTTGGCCAGTACGTTGTCGCTTTCGCTCCAGTTCTTGGTCCATCCGGCAGCCCAGGGACATTTGGCAATGATGTCTTCGTACGAAGTGTAGGGGTTGGCCTGATTGGCTTTGTTGCCGTCGGCTTCGAATTCGGCATTGGTATAGATGCCTTCTTTGCTGGTCAGGATGCCGCTGATGCTTACGTTGCTCATGCTCGATGTTCCGTTGACCAATGCGTTTTCTGTTTCAGCGCTTTCTACGTAGATAGCGTTCTGCTTGCCGTAGATTTCGGCATTCTCGATGGTTACCTGAGTACCGCGGCGCAGGTGTACACCTTTACCGGCTGCACCGTTACCTACAAGGATGAGGTTCTTCAGCGTAGGATGAGCTACGGGAGTGGCGCTGTAGTTGTTTTCGTTGTTGTCGGCTTCGATCAGGCAGTCGCAGGCATAGCCCAGTGTTTCTTCGGCTTCCTGAATGGCGATGAGGTCGGTAGCTGTACCGTTCCAGCCTTCGGTCCAGTCGAAAGAGTCGTCGCTACAGCTGGTGACAACCATGTTGCTGACGTTGACCGATCCGCCGAAGAACTCGAAACCGTCGTCCGATCCTTGGTAAGCCTGGCAGTGGTCAACTGTTGTTCCGCTACCCACGCCGTAGAAGCTGATACCGTTGGCTTCGTGCTCCTCGTCGAAAGCATAGCCGGTGTATTCCAGACGTACGTATTGCAGAACACCCGAGTTGTCTTTGTCGTCGTTGCCACCGTATTCGGCACCTCCAATTTCAGAGCTTCCCTTGCCGCCTTCGGCATTGGTGTGAGCACGTCCGCAGATGTGGATACCGCCCCAGGCACCCGATTCTTCTTTTTCGGAAGTCATGATGATGGGAGCCGATGCCGTACCTTTGGCGTTGATTTTGGCTCCTTGCTTTATCAGGATGTAGTCTACATTGTCATCGTAAACGGCTACAATCTTTACACCCGGTTCGATGTTCAGGGTAGCGCCTTCTTCTACGGTGTAGGCACCGCTCAGCTTGTAGGTGTTGCCCGACTTCAGGGTTACGTCTTCGGTGATTGTACCGCTCAGCGTAGTGCCGTCGGCTATTCCGCCGTCGTTGTTTGTTGTTTCGTCATCGCTGCATGATGCACCGAGAAGTGCCATGCCGGCCAAAAGGGCCATTGAAAACAATTTTCTGCTCATAATTTAAGTTTTAAGTTTAGTGTTTTGCTGACAAGGAACAAGGCTTCAGACCACGAGGCTTACCCTGTCCTCTTGTCAACTATTGGATTATTACTCTTTATTTTATTGGGTTTACTTTAAACAAGTCTGTTTCCTATGAGTTTCTTTATAGTTACTATCACTTTGCTTTGTCATCCTGAACGAAGTGAAGGATCTGTTATCACATAGCCTTCGAAAGAGATCCTTCACTGCGTTCAGGATGACAGAATGATAACTGTGTTATGGGCTAGACCAAAAGTGTACTTTTTAAAGCGGACTCAGTTATTTTCTTGTTTACTTGTCCCCTCGTCCCCTCGTCAACTTGTCAACTTGTTAACTCAAAAATTATAGCTGACGCCCACTTCGAAACCGGTACCTTCCTTGAAGCGTTCCACTTCGATGTATTCGCCCGTCTTGGGCACTTCCTGCTTGAAGACTACGGCGCGGTTCAGCAGGTCGGTCACCTGAAGCTTGGCGCTGAAGTGGCGGCTGAAGTTGTAGCTGGCGTTGAAGTTCAGCGTGTGGACAGCCATCTGGTCGATGTCGCCCAGCTGTGATACGCCGACGGCATGGATGCGTTTGCCCTGCAGGTTGTAGAGGAGCGACAGGTTCAGCTGGCGTTCTTCGCCGAAGCGGGGCGAGTAGGTGAGGTCGGCATTTAGCAGGATGGGCGAGGCGCCTTGCAGCGAACGGTCCTTGTTGGTGTAGGCACCGCCTTCGGGCAG
>OMDZ01001493.1_pt1 | contig 11117 bp, 9 predicted proteins | sample 1673641 | NCBI WGS metagenome assembly OMDZ01 (sample SAMEA103958117, study PRJEB25191) | human gut metagenome | biome: human-associated habitat [ENVO:00009003]; feature: intestine environment [ENVO:2100002]; material: feces | place: Germany | collected 2013/2015
TCCACTTCTGTTCCGCAAGATTCAATGCTGACACGCATTTTGCCGTCTCCAACAATCGCTTTTGCAGTGGAGAAACCTTTTGCAACCAGCTGGGCTGCCATTGCTTCTGCATCTTGTTCTGTGCCCACGCTAGCAATGATAATATGATAGGGTCTTTTAGGAGTGGCAACGGACTGTTTAGCAGCAACAGGTTGCACATTTTGTTTAGGAGTCTCAGAAGTTACAACTGCTTTAGAAGTCTCAGTCTTAGCTTGAGCTTCTGTAGATACAGCCGGTGTTTTACCAACTTTGACTTCTCTAACCGCAACAGGGGCTACCACTTTCTTTTGTGTCCCTTTTTGCTTGTTAGCTGATTTGCGGGTGGGAGTATTCTGCTTTACAACAATCGGTGTAATAGCCAAAGATTGCTTTTCTATTTTCTCAAACAACTCATCCGGTAATAGCTTTGCATAATTTTCTTCCACCACTTCCGTATTCTCTATCGGAGTGGAAAAGAAGAAAGAAAGCACAATTGCAGCTACCACTGCGGCAGCATTAGTCAGATATGCACGGTTAAACTTGATGGAGAAAGTACGTTTTTCCTTTTTGATAGCGGCAGGCACTGAATAAGCGGCAACGTTCTCGGTCGACGGTTTTTCCAAAGCAGACAATTCCTGCATCTCAAATGCATCCAGCCCATATAAATAAGGAGTTGTGATCTTATTATCATAAGGTGCGAAGTCGAAGGTGTTATGAATAGTGTAACGTACTTCGCCAACATTCGGCAAATCAACCTTACCGTCTTCGTGCAACGTGGCTATTAATTCGTCCACTTTACGTTCTACCATCTTGGTAGCATCAGAGAAATTGGTTCCATACACAGACATATAAGACTGTACCAGCAAACCATCATTCATCTTCAATTGCGGATTAAAGCCGATAATACGGGTAGGGGGCAGGAAAATATTTTCTTCTTTCACTCTTGTAGCCGAAGCGTAATGAGCAACAAATCCTCCCAAACCCGGAACAATGACGCAGTCATTTTCCAATAACAAAGCTTCTATATGTTGTGCCAATTCAATCATGCTGCAAAAGTAACGCAAATCTTGGATATAAGCCAGTTTCAGGACATTTTTCTTTTCAACAATTTATAAACAATGCAGAATGGTACAATGCTTTCTTTGAATAAAAGCCGACTGATTCGTTAATGAATCAGCCAGCTTTTATTAATTTCGGACCTGTATTTTCGTTAATTAGCTATGATCATTCTTTTTGTATCAATCAAACGACCATCTGTTACCAATGAATAAATATAAATTCCATTAGGCAATTTATAAGTATCTACATATATCTCATTTTGTCCTTTTGTTCCTATTGGCAATTTTAGAACCATTCCTCCCATAGTGTTGTATATTTGGATATAAGCATTGACCGTCTCTAAAGGGATATAACAGTTTATAGCAGTACTTCCTTTAGCCGGATTAGGAGTATTTTGTTCCATTCTGGCATCTTTTTTGTCTTTTACCATTTTATCGTCTATATTATTGTTCTCATCCATAATACCTTTGGTCATCGAATTTGAAGCTGTACCATTATATATTCTAACAGTACTACCTAACTCTGCTGTAAAACCTGGCACTATCCTCACGGAATTATAGCCATTCATAATGACATTTGCACCGCTCCTTATAGTTACATTTTCAGCATACAACTTAGAATGTTTATATGTTTTATTGGACGTGATGGTTACATTCTTAATATTGCCATCAAATGTTGGCGTCTCTCGTTTAATCGTTATTGTTTTAGTATTACCCAAAACACTTCTAAAACCAAGAGGAGTAACCTTTATAGTTTCACCATTACCGGATGTTGCATTATAATTAACTTTAATGGTCCGGCCGCTATAGAATGTTTTTCCACCCCAAGACTTTGGAGTTTCCCACTTAAACTCCGTGATTTTATTTTTGCTTAACGGATATGCCATTTCTGGAACAGTGCATTCCAATATACCTGTTTGCCCAAGCGGAAGTTTTATTATATCATTGGTAACTTTACTCCCATTGTATCTGAAATCTGTAATATACATATTCTTGACACTGTTTATATTGACTTCGATGCGGAGCAAAACAGGGCCATTGATATCTACGGTTATAGTTCCTTTATTTGTGGTATCATCCCACACAACATCAGCATAGAGCACGGCAATTGCCTGCCTCAGTTCAGTTGGACCATTCACATTGTTAAAACGACCATTGGTAATTTTCCACCGAACTACCGTATTGATATCCCACCCATCCAAATTAGCTCTATATGAGTAGTATGTTCCTGGATCAACAGTTGTAGGTCCTACAAGAGAATTCCCTACGGAGAAGGAACTCAGACTATTTAATAATAAGAATATGAAAATAATATATTTTTTCATCATAGTATTTATTTTTATTGGGTAATTTTTGATTTCAATTCTTCTATTTCTTTTTTTTGTTGTTCCATCGCTTTTTGTTGTTGAATCACGTACAAAGTCAGTTCTTCTATTTTCTGGAGTAGAAGCGCATTAGTTTCTCCTACATTGATACCATTGGTTTTGACCTCTTGTTCAGAAGGCACATTCGGCAATCTACCTTTCTCTTTTATATGTTCTTCAACTTCTCTCAATGTAGGTAATTTATAATTTTGCTCAAAGACAAAATCAGCCCAATTTGATTCTACCAAGATTTCTTTAGCCCTGATGATTCCATTTACATCAAGTTTGTTTTGAGGTTTATCAGTACCGATACCTACATTACCATTCGTTATTAATAAACTGTCAGCTCTTATAGTACCATTTATATCTAATGAAACCGTTGGATCAGGAATTCCAATTCCCATTTTTCCATTTGTTTTGAATATAAATTGAGGGGTAAAAAAGTCTTCATTCCAATGTTGTCTCCCAATAATGAACCTATCGCTATAGTCATCGCCAACATTTAGAATAAAATCCGTTTGATCAAATCTAATATTATTTCTAACGAAGAATATATCGTCAAGGTTATCAGAAAAATCTCCAAAGAACAACTTTTTTCCATATCCTAAATATTCTACACCAGAAGCTCCCAATTGCAAATCTTTATCAATGATCTCAGTTTGAGAAAAAACTCCTATGCAAATCAATAGGAGTGAACATAATGCATAAATCTTTTTCATAATAATATTTTTTAGAGGTTAATAAATATGTATGAAAATTAGCCAATTAAATTTCAGAACATAAAAATATTGATATGTTAAGAAACACATATGTGATATAATGCAACTAAACCATTAAATAATTTATTTATATACAACATCTTAATCTTTGTCTATGGAATATTTCATTTTTAATTTCTCTATTCATATTCATTTGCTGAATTACACACAAGAATAACACTTCTATTTTTTGAGTAAATACAATATTATTAAAAGATTTTGAAGCGAAAAATGAATAGTTATAACCTAATAAAATTGGAATGTTTGATAAGTTTGTAAATGATAATAATATATTCAAAGACAAAATGGTAAATTCAACTATTCATACCGCCAAACAAATTATAAACCGCAACAAAAAATACCGCGTCGGACAGCGAAGTATAATCACTAGTGCTTTATTTGATAAAACGCTCAAAAAACAATGAACAAATTATAGACAACCTAACAATAAACCCGCCTAACCAACGTTTATTGACTATAGAACTATTGCTTTTACGATAGTCAAACTAATAAAAGATAAGATATACGATGAAAATAAGAATGCTGATTCCTGCTTTTTCGTTACTAATATTAATGTCGTGCAAAACAACGACTAATACTATTACCTATTTTCAGGATTTAGACAACCAGATGCCAGCTGTTACCGAGCAATCTGTTAATTATACCCCTCGGATTGCTCCTGATGATCAATTATCAATAACTGTATCTGGGACAGATCCGAATGCTGTAGCAGCATTCAATATGCCACTTGCCAGCTATTTGGCCCCAGGAGAAACAAATGTTACCTCTACACCTGTACTTCATACTTATTTAGTAAATTCACGCGGAGAGATTGATTTCCCAGTACTTGGTAAAATACAAGTTGCTAATATGACACGTAGCGAATTGACAGACATGATGACTGAAAAGATTTCCGCTTACGTCAAGTCTCCAATTGTTACGATACAGATAAGGAATTTCAAAGTTTCAGTACTGGGTGAAGTTAATAAACCCGGAACGGTAAATGTACCTAATGAACGCCTGTCCGTACTTGATGCCCTTGGTATGGCAGGAGATTTAACAATATATGGCAACCGTACTAATGTGCTTCTAATCCGTGATAACAACGGAAAAAAAGAATATCACCGTTTTGATCTGACATCCGCAGAAACTCTGACTTCACCCTTCTATTATCTACGGCAGAATGATGTTCTCTATGTGGAGCCTAATAAAGCAAGAAAAGGTAATGCCAAATATAGTCAAAGTGGGCAGTTTAATGTATCTTTGGCTTCGACTATAATCAGTGCCTTATCAGTATTGGCATCATTGGGCATTGCATTGCTCGTTAAATAAATCTTTCCTACTTATGAATGATGAGAATATACATATCGGAACTTTGCTAAAGCAATTCTTTGGTTATTGGAAAATATACGTACCTATTGGTATTATTTGTTTGATTGCTGCAATTTGTTTTTTGATAGCTACATCTAAAGAATATGAATTCACAGCACGAATGCAATTAATAAATGATAAGCAAGGAATGATGTCCGAATTGAAAATGCTTAAAAGCAGTGGTATCGGATCTCTGTTAGGGGGGAGTGCATCAGGAATTAGTGTGGAGGATGAAGTCATTGTATTAACATCACGTACTAATATGACTGAAGCAATTCTACAAACTGGATATCAGGTAGAAACGCATCAACGTAATGGTATAAAAAACGTACTGCTTTATGGAAAAGATAATCCTATCACCTTTCTATTTCCAGAACAGTTTCTGGATACTATCAGTGAATCTATAAAGATGAAAATAATATTATCTGATAATAAGATACAATCAATCCAAGTACAGTCGAAGCTGTTTAAAACAGTAAAATTGCCAGAACAAGTATTACCCTCTCGTATATCATTACCAATCGGAGACATTCTAATTTCTCTAAATACCGATGTAAAAATTTCAGGAAGGCAAACAATAACTTGCCAAATAACTCCGTTGCAACAAGTATATGAAGATTTATATGAGGATGTATATGCCGGAGCTCAAGAAACAGTTTCAGACATTATATTGCTAAGTTTTGATAATGAAAATAAGCAGCGCGGCTGTGACTTTCTGAATACATTAATGGCGGTTTTTAACCAATATTCTCGTAATGTTAAAGTGAGAGAAGCGAATCAGAATGCAAAATTTGTGAGAGAGCGTTTAGATACAATAACAACAGAATTAGCCTATCTGGAACATAAAATTGAAACTTATAAAAAACAGAATAACATCCCAGAACCTACATTGTACGCCAAGGCTGCTATCACGGGATACCAAGAGCTCGAAAGCACTATTTTAGAAACGGAAGCCCGCTTAAAGATGCTGGATTACGTGGTTGAGTATATGAAAAATCCAGAAAATGAATATGCGTCCATTCCAGCTGTCGAAGGAATAGGAGAGAAATCAATTGCTCTTTACAATCAATTAGTACTTGACCGCCAACGTTTGCTACTTTCTTCCGAAAAGGGCAATCCGGCTTTAATTCTAGCAGATAAACAATTGGCAGAACAACGAAAGATGCTAATGGAAGCTATAGATGCAGCCCGAAAAAGTATTCGCGCAAGCTTGGAAGCAATCAATAAAAAAAGCCATACATTCAATAATCAACTGAATGCTTTACCCACGCAAGAACGAGAGTATATTGAAATGAAACGTCAGCAGAAAATCAAGGAAACTGTATATCTTTTCCTCATGCAGAAACTACAGGAAAAAGAATTGGTTAATTCTCCCGATGAACAAACTGGAAGAGTTATTGATGCGGCTTATTGTTCGGCAAAACCTATTTATCCAAGAAAGATAATAGTATTGGCGATAGCTTTTGCTATGGCATGCTTTCTCTCATTAATCGTAATTTGTTTTTACTAAAGAATGATGCTCATGCTTTCACGGCTGGTCTGTTCTAAAAACAACTTGTTTTTCGCTTTTTTAGTGGCGGGGTATATTTTTGATGTAATTCTATATGATTATATAGACTTTACATCGGCAGATGAACTTATGGCTTTGTTTTTGCTCTTTTTCTCTGGATTAATTATTAATGAAAGAAGGAACATTAAAGAAATGATTCCTTTATTTGTCGTATTGATTATTTTTTTATTCTATACTACTTATTCTTTCAGTATCCATTCTAATATTCCCAAGGCCATATTAAAAGATTTACTTATTCAGATTAAGCCTTTTCTGGCTTTTTATTGTACCTATCTAATTGCACCATCTTTCACAACTTCACAAAAACGATTGATAGTGGTTATGTGTCTGACATCAAGCCTTATGATGTTAGGTATCGGATTGTCTAATGGAATATTCTTATTCTTTGGGCATCAATCCTATTTTGCAAAAGCAATTATTGCCACCGCTTTTTTATATCTTTACTGTTGTTCGGATAACTGGGAAGATATGCTAGTCTTTATTTTAATTCTGTGTATAGGTTTCTTCTCTACCAGAGCTAAATTCTATGGTTTCTGTGGTATTGCTATTTTTCTTATACTTTTATATAAAGCCGGAATAGAAATTAAATTTAATATTAGCGGCTGCCTAATAGCTATCTGCGTCCTAGCAATTGCTGTTTGGTTGGGCAAAGATAAAATAATTCTTTATTATGTAGACGGTATGATGAATTCCCGTGAGATGTGGAGTCGTCCTGCAATGTTATTAACCTCTTTACGAATCTTTATTGATTATATACCATTTGGGTGCGGTTTAGCTAGTTTTGCATCTTTTGTTTCTGGAGAATATTATTCATCCATCTATGAAGCATACGGTATTAGCCATTTATGGGGAATCTCCAAATCTAATCCGGCATATGTAGCTGATGCTTATTATCCGGTATTGGCACAGTTTGGAATAATAGGCGTAGGACTTTATGTGTATTTCTGGATATGGGTTGTCTTTAAAGGGATAAAATTAGGCAATTACGGATATAAGAAAGAATATTTACTTATACTTTTGTCCGCCATATTCTTTGCAATAGAAGGTGTTGCAGATGCTACCTTTTCTCAAAACAGAGGCCTTTTCATTTTAATAATCACTGCCATGACTGTGGCCAAATACAAAGATTTATGCCTAAACAAAGTAGAGAAAGGGACTTTTTAGTCAACATAATGATATATGGTATAGGAAACATTGGAGCAAAATTTATTGCTTTTCTGATGGTTCCGCTCTATACCTACTATGTATCTCCAGAAGATTTCGGCGTCTACGATGTATATCTTGGGCTGATATTCTTGATAATGCCAATTCTGACTTTTGATTTTCGAGATGGTTCTTTTCGATTGCTGCTGGAAGAAGAACACACAGAGTATTGGAAAACGGTAATTACTTATACCTACCGTATTATAGGGAAAAATATTCTTGTGGCGACTATCATATATATATGCTTACTATTTTTCTATCCATTTAAGTATGCTTTAGAAGCTTATGGAATGCTACTGGTATTCTCAATATATGAAGTTCATACGCAGATTCTACGGGGTATCAATAAAAATAGGTATTATGTTTTTGCTGGTATATTAAGTACATTTCTCACAGGAGTATTAAGTGTCTTATTTGTTGTATGGGGAAAATTAGGAGTAGAAGGCATTTTCATTTCCAATATCATCTCGCGTATACTAGTTCTAGGATGGATAGAGTGGCAAGTTCCTATCTTTAGAAAATTCATAATAAAAGGCTTAAAGAAACGCGAAGTTCGTCATGCTTTATTGCATTATTCTTTGCCTTTACTTCCTAATGTCGTCTGCTGGTGGGTATTATCAACAGCAGATAGACTTATCATTATGCATTATTTAGGTAGCGAAGCTAACGGAATATACGCAGTAGCTAATAAGCTATCACTTATTCTTGGAACTTTTTCTACTATTATTTATCAAGCTTGGCAGGATACGGCCATTCGGCAATATCAGACACCTGACAGAGATGTGTTTTTCAGCAGAATATTCAACCTATATACATTTTATTTAGGAGTCTTACTGGTCACTTGTGCCATTGGACTAAAAATTGTATTGCCTTGGATTGTTGATGCCAGCTATCAAGATAGTTTCTATTACATATATCCTTGTTTCCTAACTGTGTTTTTCTTTGCATTATCCTCATTTCTTGATTTAGGCTATCAGTGTTCTAAACAAACCAAGAAAATGATGCCATCTATATTGCTTGCTACTGTTATTAATCTTAGCTTGAATCTAATCTTTATTCAATACTTGGGGTTACAAGGAGTAATTATAGCATCTATCATATCATATGCATTTCTTTTTGTGTATCGTATATTCGATACCAGACAATTTTTTCGTATAGTTTGGAAATTTCCTTCTTTCATTGCATTATCATTGCTATTCGTTACCAGCATTATATATTACTACGTTGACGAATGGATATGGCTGATATTATTCCAAATTGGAGTATTAGGAATATCATGGAAATATTTACCTGATAAAATAAAGCAAAAAGTTTACTCAATAATTGACCATGGAAAAAAATAAAATACTATATATATGCACGGAACAATCTCCGGGGATGGTGCCGTATGCTACACAAATTATAAAAACGATTGTACAATCCTCTTTATACGAAGTTTATGTACTATATGTAATTGATGGCAAAGATTGCTATGGAGAATTGTTACCGGAAAACTGTTCTCAATTCACTTATACAATTCCGCAGCATAAGTTATCCCGTCTCCTATATAAGGTCGCTCCTTTATGTTTGATAAATCATATAGAAAAGTTATGTTCGACATATCGGTTGAACTACATACACCTCTTGACTGTTGATTATGTTTTGGCTCATTTTATTGACCGTATAAAAAGACAATCAGCACATATCATATATACCGTACATGACGTATACCCGCACGAACTTCGATTATCTTTTTATGAGAAGCTAACTAATCGTTACATCCAACGGCAATGTTCGGCAATTCAGAAAAAGGTTTTTAACCTTGTTACAAATAGTAAGTTTCAACATCAGACTCTTCAAAATTGGTATCCGAAGAAGAATATATATTTTCATCATTTTCCAAGTCTTGTAACCGACGCTATGAAGAAAACAGAGAAAGCTCCTCCTGAATTAGAAGATGTTACAGATTATATCCTGTTTTTCGGCACATTCCATGTATATAAAGGAATAGAGTATTTATGTCATGCATATTGGAGTAGTCTGGCTCATCGGGATAAAAAATTAGTGATTGCAGGAAGCGGAAAATGGGAGTTTGATTGTATGAAAAAGGATAATAATCAAATAATCAAAATAAACCGTTTTATCACAGACGCAGAAGTGTCTTATCTGTACAGAAATGCCTCATGTGTAGTCTATCCATATATATCGGCTACACAATCAGGAGTATTATCCTTAGCTTATTATTTCCAAACTCCTCTGATTGCTACAACAGTCGATTTTTTTAAAGAAAATATTATTGCTGAAAATACAGGATTATTATGTATGCCTCATGATATAGATAGTCTTTGTAATTGCTTAAATATTATTATAGATAAAACATTCGATAGAAAAAGAATGCAAACAAACCAGCAGAATTATTATACTAACTCGTATAGTTCGGTGCAATTAATGAAAGAACTTGAAACAATTTATTCCAATAATGAACAGATTAAAAATACTCATAGTTAGCAAATTCTTATATGCACGAGGAGGCGCTGAAACTTATGCAATTAGCCTAGGAGAAATGCTAAAAATGCATAACCATGAAGTTCGTTTCTTTTCGATGAGCTATCCCGAGAATATTAATGTAAATGAGAACGAATATTTCGTCAAAGAAGTTTCTTTCTTTCAGTCATCGCTAAATGCAAAGCTAAAAGCTGCTCTACGAGTTTTTGGTGTAGGAGTAAAGCGGAATTACGAGAAAATCTTAGACGATTTTCAACCGGATGTCATTCATCTTAACAATATACATTCTTATCTCTCACCTATAGTTGCAGAATTAGCACATAAAAGAGGTATAAAAGTGATATGGACTGTCCATGATTATAAATTAATCTGCCCTACATATTCCTTCCTTTGCCAAGGAAAACCTTGTGAGGCTTGCATAGAGAATAAATATAGTGTCATTTCACGTAAATGCATGAAAAATAGTTTATTGGCCAGCCTTCTGGCATGGGGAGAAATAATGTATTGGAATAAAGGTAGATTATCAAGATGGACAGATGCTTTTATCTGTCCTAGTAACTTTATGGCACAGAAAATGATGCAGGGAGGCTACCCGGCTAATAAACTTCATGTCATTTATAATTTTATTGATAGCGGTAAAGTAAAACTTATATCTGAATTATCTTCAGAAGAAAGGGAACTTGCCTATGTCTATTTAGGCCGCCTTTCTAAAGAAAAAGGTATAGAAGAATTGCTAAAAGTAGCGGAGCAATTACCTTATAAATTATACATAGCAGGCAGAGGCCCTTTGGAAGATATACTAAAACAGAAATACTCCTCTGATAATATAAAGTTCGTAGGGCATTTATCTGCTGAAAAAATTATCAAATTATTTAAGAAAGTTCAGTTTTCAGTGATTCCTTCTATTTGCTATGAAAATAATCCACTCAGCGCTATCGAATCATTATGTTGTGGTACTCCTGTATGCGGTAGGCGTATTGGTGGTATTCCTGAATTATTAGAAAAAGATGCTGATAATCGCCTGTTTTCTAATGAAGTAGAGCTTATAACATCTCTTTCGGATATGTTTATTTCTTCTTCGGAGGTAGATAGACAAAAACTATCTTTAACCTCATGTGAACGCTTTTCTGCCGAAGTATATTATCGAAAATGGTTGGAAGTTGTTCAAAGCATTTAAAATTTATATATATTTGTCTTTAAGATAAAGAAATATGAAAATTGTAGTAACAGGGACCAGAGGCATTCCCGGTATACAGGGAGGGGTAGAAACGCATTGCGAAGAGCTCTATCC
>OMDZ01001495.1_pt1 | contig 11108 bp, 11 predicted proteins | sample 1673641 | NCBI WGS metagenome assembly OMDZ01 (sample SAMEA103958117, study PRJEB25191) | human gut metagenome | biome: human-associated habitat [ENVO:00009003]; feature: intestine environment [ENVO:2100002]; material: feces | place: Germany | collected 2013/2015
AATTCGTAACTTCCCAATGGGCCGATGTGGGCATCGGCCCCTACTATTGCGTGGGGATGTGCATACGAATTCGTCAACATTTTTTGTTAGATTGATGCATTCTACAGGCGGATAGAAGCGTCCACTCCTACGAAGCCGTGCGTATCAGCCCTTTTCGCCGTTGTTTGCCAGATAGATGGCGAGCCAATTCAGAAGCTTGGGGTCTGTCGGATGATAGATCAGGAAGCCGTCGTGGTGCGGTCTGCTGACGACGATCTGCCTGCCGGAAAGGCTAAGACTGCAGCACTCGTCTTCGGATGGCCCCCAGACCAGCATAAGCGAGACGCTTCGCCCGTCAAAGGCTCTGCCCGCGCTGACCGCCTCGATGGGCCACGGCAGGAGATTGCGGAAATCCTCTTGATAGCGGGTCGAGTTCAGAAGCATAAGAATGCCTTCAAACGCCGTGTCCTCCGGCAAAACGTTCTGCAGCGCATAGCTTTCCGTGTACGCTCTGCCATCCCGAACCCCGAGGAATGTCGCGGCTCCGGCGAGGCTGGTGATCGCATTCTGATCAGAAGCCGTTATCTCCTCGAACGTGTGCGGCGTCAGCCGCCATGCGAGAAGACAGAGCATCAGGATCGCAAGCAGCAGCAAGATACACTTTTTCGTTCCCGGACGCATAGGCAAACCCTCCATTCTTGTTCTGCCTGTAGTTTACCAGACTGCTTCCAGCTTTGCAAGACGGCGAAGCATGAAGAATTCTGAAGATTTCTCTGATCCAGATACTGTGCTTGAATGCAAAAATGACACAATATGTTGTAATTTGTGCAGAAAAAGGTTAATATTTGCTTAAAACATGAGAAAAACGTTGAAAAGGGGAGAAAAATATGCTACTCTCTTGGTATACATAATCTACTCCATAGTATGAGGAGGAATTGGAATGAGAAAGAGATGGATCAGCCTGTTGCTGGTGTTTGCGCTGGTGCTGGCTGTTTGGAGTGTCTGCGCCGTCGCGGCGGACGCGCAGAAAGCAGACGAGGCTGCCGATGAAACAACGGCTGCAGAGCCTGCCGCAGAAGAACCTGTCGCAGAGGAAACTCCTGCGGAGACTGCATCCGCTCCCGACGAAGAAGCGGATGCAGCCTCCGAGGACACAGAAGCACCCGCAGAAGACAGCGAACAGAACCATATTCACGCTGTAAACCGCGAAGACAGCTGTGAAGAGCCATCCTTTGTAGCGCTGCCCGTGACCGGCGGCACGCTGGAATCCGGCTGCTATTATCTGACGGACGATCTTGCGCTGGAAGAGCCGCTCTGCGTGCCTAAGAACGGCGCGCAGGTCACGCTTTGCCTGAACGGGCACACGCTCCGTCTGGCAGATGGCGTTGAGGGCTGTATCCTCTTCGTCGCCGTGAGCGACGAGGACGCAGAACCGTCTGTCCTTACCGTCACTGACTGCAACGGTGCGGACAGTTCCAGCAATTATTATGTTGACGAAACCGGTGCACTCGTCTTTGACAATGGCAGCTACGCCTGGCAGGAGGCCTATATCGCGGCAAACGAGAAAAACGCGCTTGCCGGCGGCCGGATTACCGGCGCAACGGCAGGCGCAATCAGCGTGGGCGACTATAACAAGCTTTATCTGACGGATGTAAACATCATCGACAACGCGGGCCGCTACGGCGCAGGCGTTGTCGTTGCGGAGCATGCTTCCGCTGTACTGGACAGCTGCATCATTGCAGGCAACCGCCTGACGGGCGAAATGAAAGCCTCTGAAAAGCAGATTCTCGGCGGCGGCGTGTATTGTGCCGGTACGCTTGAACTGAGCGGCACAACCAGCATCACCGGAAACCGCGCGCAGGACGCGCAGAATAACCTTTGGCTGGACGAGACTGCCGCACTCAAGATCGGTGGTCTTGGCCTTGATAAACAGGCGCAGATCGGCATCAGCGGAACGGCAGGAAAGTCTATCCTGACCGGCTATGCAGACGATTTTTCGGGAAATTTCACAAGCGATGACCGGACGATGACCGTCAGCACTGTCCGTGAAAACGGCTTCACCGACCTGACACTGCAGGAGGCGGTCTATACGCTGACACTGGACCTCGGCGAAGACGACGAGCCTGTCGCGCTTGAGGCAGAGCAGGGGAAGAGCCTACACGAGATGAACGTGCAGGCTCCGGAGCGGCAGGATGCCGCATTCGACGGTTGGTACACCGAAGAAGGTGAGCAGATTGACGTGCAAGCGCCGTTGCACCTGACCGGCGATACGACGATTTACGCACACTGGACACAAGCTGATCTGCAAAGCGAGGATACGATCCTGACCTATGACCCTGATGCACCCATTACAAAGCAGGAGGCGGCCAAAACGCTTTACCAGATGGCTCGACAACTTGGTTTGGACACAGAAGAATGGCAGGACGTCGATCTGGGGCAGTTTGAAGACGCGGACGAGATCAGCGAGGATGCAGCGGATGCTGTTCGCTGGGCTTATGCAGTCGATCTTCTCACAGAAAAAAACGGCAGCCTCCATATTACCGATGAACTGAGCCAGAAAGAACTTACCCGCATGCTGGAGGACTTCCTTGATCTTTTGTCATAATCTCAGCGCGCCTTTTTCCGCATCAGGAGCATACAGAGCAGCATCAGAAGCGGGAAGATAATGGCGGCGAGAATGCCCGCGCGGAGCGATCCGCCGCAGGCGCCCGAGACGAGGCCCGCGAGCGTCGGGCCTCCTGCGCAGCCGAGATCACCCGCCAGCGCCAGCAGCGCGAACATCTGTGTCCCGCCGCCCCGGATGGAAGCGGATGCACGGCTGAACGTTCCGGGCCAGAAAATGCCGACCGCGAAGCCGCACACAGCGCAGCCGAGTAGGCTCAGAACGGAAGACGGAACGAAAACAATGCAGAGATATGCGCCAATGCACAGCGCGGTGCAGGCAGCCATGTAGCGTTTCAGGTTCAGCTTTTCACCGTATTTTCCGAAGATCAAACGGGAAACGCCCATCATGGCTGCAAAGGCCATCGGTCCGGCCAGATCGCCCACGGTCTTCGACACGCCGAGCCCTTGCTCAGCAAAAGCGGACGACCACTGGCTTACCGCTTGCTCCGACGCGCCTGCGCAGAGCATCATCAGCATGAAAAGCCAGAACACACGACTTTTGACGAGTGCGTGCAGTGAAAGCGCCTGCTCTCCCTCAGCATGGATTGGATAGAGCGGTGCGCCTGCGAAGAAAATTGCGTTTGCGACCGGAACAAGCGCCCACAGCAGTGCAAGAAGCTTCCAGTGTCCAATCCCGAAGAGCGCGAAAAAAGCCGTTGACAGCAGTACGACGCCCATATGTCCCCAGCAGTAGAATGAATGGAGCAGGCTCATGTGCTGCTCCTTATTCTGCGTGGGGCAGGACTCCATCACCGGACTGACGATGACCTCAAGCAGTCCGCCTCCTATGGCATACACGGTAACGGCAATCAAAAGCCCTGTAAATGCGTCCGGCAGCACATCCGGAAGGATGGTAAGCAGCACAAGCCCGGCAGCAGAAGCGATATGCGACAGCAAAATGGCTGCCCGGTAGCCGATGCGGTCCAAAAACCATGCGGAGAGCAGATCAACAGCCAACTGGATGCAGAAATTGATCGTAATAAGCAGCGTGATTTTTGCAAGCGGGATTTGATATGTCCGCTCGAACATAACGAGCAGCAGGGGAACGAAGTTGTTGACGATTGCCTGCACAATATAGCCGATATAGCAGGCCAAAATCGTCCGACGGCAGGAGTTTTCCATGGGAATACCTCGAATTCTGTACATTATCGCCTTTATATCATATCCGTGAAGACTTTGCAAGTGCTCAGAGGCCTGAAAAAATTTTTCGATTTACTGCAAAAAATACTTGACAGACACGCGTTACAGGCGTATACTTCGTGGCATGATAAAACCGTTGATGCAGACGAGTAAGCAGACAGGATTTCTCCCAGAGAGCTGCCGGGTGGTGCGAGTGCAGCAGAAAGACGTTTGCCGAATGGACTGCGGAGGGCAGGCTGAACGTGTAAGCAAGTAGGCGCTGACGGAGTCCCACCGTTACAGGGGAGGATGCGTGCAGGCGCGTCATGAGCGGACAAGAAATTGTCAATTTGGGTGGCACCGCAGAAGTTTTCAGACTTTTGTCCCAAGAGATCAAACCGACAGCCGGTTTTCTCTGTGGATGAAGGTCTTTTTTGTTACCTTTTTTCGTAGAGAAACCAAAATGCGAAAGGAGAAACAACCATGAAAACCGAAAACATTCCTTACAAGATCTATCTGTCTGAGTCTGAGATGCCCCAGAATTGGTATAATGTTCGCGCAGACATGAAAAATAAACCCGCGCCTCTCGTGAACCCCGGCACCGGCAAGCCCATGGGCTTTGACGATCTGCGCCCTGTCTTCTGCGACGAATTGATCGAGCAGGAATTGGACAATAACACGCCGTATATTCCCATTCCGCAGGAAATTCGTGACTTTTACAAGATGTACCGTCCGTCGCCGCTGGTGCGCGCATACTGTCTGGAAGAAAAACTCGGCACCCCGGCGAAAATCTATTACAAATTTGAGGGCAACAATACATCCGGCAGTCACAAACTGAACTCCGCTATCGCGCAGGCGTACTATGCCAAGAAGCAGGGCCTCAAGGGCGTTACGACCGAGACGGGCGCCGGGCAGTGGGGCACAGCCCTTTCCATGGCTTGCGCGTATCTGGGCCTTGACCTGAAGGTCTTCATGGTCAAGTGCTCGTATGAGCAGAAGCCCTTCCGCCGCGAGGTCATGCGCACCTACGGCGCGGACGTGACGCCCTCCCCCTCCCTGACCACCGAGGTGGGGCGGAAGATCCTGGCCGAGTTCCCGGACACCACCGGCTCTCTGGGCTGCGCCATCAGCGAGGCAGTGGAATACGCCGCCGGCCGACAGGACTACCGCTATGTGCTGGGCAGCGTGCTCAACCAGGTGCTGCTGCACCAGAGCATCATTGGTCTGGAGACAAAGCTGGCCCTGGATAAATACGGCGTGCATCCGGACATAATCATCGGCTGCGCCGGAGGCGGGTCCAATCTGGGGGGACTCATCGCCCCCTTTGTGGGGGAAATGCTCCGGGGTGAGGCCCGGTATGAGATCATCGCCGTGGAGCCCGCCTCCTGCCCCAGTCTGACCCGAGGCCGGTTCCGCTACGATTTCTGCGATACCGGCATGGTCTGTCCCCTGGCGAAAATGTACACCTTGGGCAGCGGCTTCATTCCCGCCGCCAACCACGCCGGTGGCCTGCGGTACCACGGCATGAGCAGTACTCTGTCCCAGCTGTACGCCGACGGGTATCTCACCGCCCGCAGCGTGGAGCAGACGGCGGTATTCCAGGCAGCAGAGGCGTTTGCCCGGTGCGAAGGCATCCTGCCTGCACCGGAGAGCAGTCACGCTATCCGTGCAGCCATAGACGAGGCCATCCGCTGCCGGGAAGCCGGCCTGGAAAAGACCATCCTGTTCGGCCTCACCGGCACCGGTTACTTCGATATGGCGGCCTACGGCCAGTACAACGATGGCCGGATGACCGACCACATCCCCTCGGAGGAGGAGCTGCAGCGGGGTTTTGCCTCCATTCCCCGCTTCCCCGGTAACCTGTAGCCAAACCCCGAAGCACGCCCTCCGGCTGAAGCCGGAGGGCGTGCTTCCCGATCCGTCTTATTCATTCTCCGGCGGTTATTTTCCCTGGGTGATCTGCTCACACAGCCACTGGGAGAAGAAATAAGCGTATTTGCCATAGGGGTGGACGCCGTCGCCGGTGTATTCCGGCAGCATGAAGCCGTCGCTGCCGCAGAACAACTCGTCCGAGTCCAGGCAGCGGATGCTGCCGCCGTCGGCCAGGTCCGCAAAGCCTTTGTTCACCGCCGTCAGGCGGCTGTGGGCAAAGCTGGGATTCCCGGCGGCAATGTCGGCGGTGACGCCGTAAACCTTCAGAATGTAAATGGTGGCGTTGGGCTGGAGCTGGCGCAGCTGATCCAGATCCTCCTGATAGGCGTCGAACAGGTTCCCCAGAGGATACCCGGCCTCGTTGAGGCCCAGCATGATGAAAATATGGCTGTACTCCCGGGAACGCAGCAGCGACGCCAGGTCCGTGGCGCCGAAGTCCTTGTCGGAGGCGGTGGTGGAGAACATCTTGAACACAGTCATGCCCACGTCGGCGAAATAGTCGGCATTGCCCAGCCGGGCATAGTTGGCCACGTTCACCATCCGGGAGTCGCCGATGAACAGCGCATCGTCGAAAAAGCTCTCGTCCTGGCCGTACACGGCATTGGTGACCACCACCGGGGGCTGGGGCTCCGGCTCCGGTTCGGGGTCCGGTTCAGGCTCAGGCTCCGGTGCCGGCTCGGGGTCCGGCTGGGGGTCCGGCGCAGGCGCATTTTTGGCCGCCAGCATCCGCTGCCAGTCCGTGTCGTCCCGCAGCATCAGAAACGGCACCGCCACGGCCCATTTGTCGTCGTAGCCTCCCACATATTTTTGCAGCTGCCCCTTCATCACCAGGCCGCACACGGCGGCGGCGATGCCGGTGACCACCAGGATAAAAGCCAGCGCCAAGGGGCGGAGGTTGTGGATATGCTTCATGAGAATTGCCCCCTTAGAACGAGAAGTACAGAAACGGATCGTTGGTGGCCACGGACATGCAGTATACGCAGGCCCAGAACAGCACCGCCAGGATCACCGTGCCCAGCCAGGAGCTGCGAATGCGGTTCCACAGCTTCTCCGGCCCCGGAGTGGAGAACACGATGCCCAGCACCAGCAGCCACCAATACTGTTTGCCGTATTGCAGCCAGTCCCCGGCGTTGACGGCCACCCCCCGGGACACGATGGGGAACAGGCGGCCCAGGTACACGCCGATGCGGCCCACCGACGGGATGGCGAACAGCAGCCAGCCCAAGGGGATCATCAGCACCATGTAGACCCGGGACAGCACCCGGCTCTTATCCAGCACCCGGCCCCAGCCTGCCCGCTCCAGAGCGATGAGGACAAACAGAAACAGGCCCCACAGCAGGAAATTCAGAGTGCTGCCGTGCCACAGGCCCGTCAGGACCCATACCGCCAACAGGTTCAGATACGTCCGGGCTTTGCCCTCCCGGCTGCCGCCCAGGGGAATGTATACATAATCCCGGAACCAGGAGCTGAGGCTGATGTGCCACCGGCGCCAGAAGTCCCGCATGGACCGGGCAGCATAGGGATGCTCGAAGTTCCGGGGCAGGCGGAAGCCCAGCGCCGGCTGCCGGGGATGAAAGCCATCCGCTTTACCGCTGAAATGGCTGACGGCTTTTACAGCCGGGCAGACCGCCATGATGCGGGCTACGCCTTTTCGCTGGCTGTTGCCACTTACACAAAGAAAGGGAACCAGTGGGTGTTTGGCTGTGAGATGCTACAACGTAATAACCCTTATCGGAACACGTATGTCCCACTGTCGCAGTATACAGGGGAAGGCGGTTATTATCATACAATCCTTTCCACATCCGGCAAGTCTTTCTTTCTGAACCTCGGCGCTTCCGCCTTGTTGGGCTACGAGGCCGTGAACAACGGAAACCGCCTGTTGGATGACGGAGCCGCCTTGCGCAAGTGTGAGTCCTTCATCTATGGAGGCGCGGTGACACTGGAAGCGGAGGGATACCTGTCGGACAGGATAACCCTGCTGATACGCCTGCGTGGGCGTTTCATGTGGGGCGGCGCATCCGGCCGCTGCCATTTCCAGTATGGAGCCGGAATCAAATACATTTTCTAATCTTAAAAAGAACAGATACCCATGAAAAGAAGAATCCTTGATATGATGATGGCCGCCTGCTGCATGGCGGTTTCCTTCCTTGGTCTTGCCGCTTGTGACAATGAACTGGACATTCAGCAGGAATACCCGTTCACGGTGGAGTCCATGCCGGTGGCGGATGAGATAGCCGGTGATGAGACGGTGGAAATCCGTCTGGAAATCAAGCCGTCTGGAAATTTTACCGGAACGGTCTATACACTGAGGTATTTCCAGTCTGACGGAAAGGGCAGTCTGAAGATGGAGGACGGAACGGTGCTGAAGCCCAATGACCGTTACCTGTTGAACGAATGGAAATTCCGGCTCTACTATACCTCGCAGAGCGACAAGGAGGCGCAGGCCATTGACCTCTATTTTGAGGACAACTGGGGAAACTTGCAACAGTTGACGTATGATTTCAATGGAAAGGAAGCGGAGGAAGACAATAATAATACGGAGGCCGCATGAAAAGAATACCGGTTATTATGATTTTTCTGTCACTTGTTCTGTATGGCAAGGCGGAAAATCCCCCGTCTGACAAGGATAAGGCGGTAGCCTGTATCAAGCGGTGGGAAGGCTGGCATCGGGGGAAAATGCCTTACATCGGTTTTGGGCACCGCCTGCTCCCCCACGAGAAGCTGACCGAGAACCTGAGCGAGGCGCAGGCGGACTCACTTTTGAGATGCGACCTTGAACGGTGCCTGAAGGTATTCCGTAAATATGGAAAAGACTCGCTTCTTTTAAGTCTGTTAGGCTTTAATGTGGGCTGTTACCGTCTGATTGGAAACGGGAAGATACCCAAAAGCAGACTGATTCAAAAACTGGAAAGTGGCGATCGGGATATTTACAGGGAATATATATCGTTCCGCTGTTATCGGGGGAAAGTCATTCCAAGCATAGAGAGGAGAAGAAAAGAGGAGTTTGAACTGTTCTATATACCTTAGATTGAAATTATGCAAAGCCGTGAACGGATGCTGGCCATCGCCGTTCACGGCTTTAGTCTTAGCCACTCTTAATTTACCTTTACCCGGTTCATCAACTGCCCCGATATTTCGTGCAGCTCCCGGCAGCGTTCCGGCTGCTGTTCCCTCGCAAAGGCGGTGATTCCCTGTGTCAGTTTCCAGAGCGTGGCCCCGCCTGTCACTCCGTCGTCAGGATTGTTGTTCATCAGCAGTTTTTCCACCTCGCGTCCTTCGTTTTTCAACAAGGCTCCTTTCTGCACCAGATTCTTCAGTTCCTTGTCGAAATCCACGTCAATTTCCGATGCGCCTTGAATTTCGATGGCCTTCTGCATGATGGTGTCTTTGCTGTACAGCCCTTTGGTCAGGTCGGAAACTGCCGATACGGTGGTCTGCGTGTCCAGTTCATAGGTCTTTTGGGAAAGGGACAGGGAATCCGGCAGTCTGCCTCCAAGGTGCACCTGCCGCATGACGGATTCCCGGACCATCCCGTTCAGGCACGCCCCGTTGAGCAGGAACGACCGCATGTCCACCGAGCCGTTGCCATAGTCGGATGTGGAGAAGCGTGCTCCTGCGAAGATGATGACCGTCCCGTTCTTACGGGTGGGTATCTCTATCGGAGTGGGCAGGATCGTTTCGCACCATACTTTCGTGTCGCTCATATAGGCGTCGGACACGACCGCCCCCTGTCCTCCCGCCTCACGGATGAAAGCGGTCAGGATGTCCACCGAGTTGAGCCGGCGGTAGGAGTCCGACAACACGCCCCGGACCTCCATACCTACCGCACGTATCAGTACCCGTGTGCGCTCGGTCCATCCCGAATGTTCGTTCAGGATGGTGGCGCACAACTGTTTCTGCCAGGCATCTCCGGCGGAAAGCTCGCGCAGGTATTTGGCGGGAATGCCCATCTTCTCCGAAATCTGGCTTATGGCGTTGCCGTGCAGGTTGAAGTTCCCTTCGGGCATTGCCATCTGTACCCTTCCTTCCGCTTTGAAAGAGATAACGGGGCGTTCCTTGCTACGTTGGCTTACCCCGATGGGAGCGATGAAATCCTGTGCGATCCGTCCCTCACTGAGCAGACGGTTGATGGTGTCCATGACACCACCTTGCCTGCCTTCTATCATCCGCTGTACCTTGTTGATGACTACCTGGTTGAGTCCCTGCTGTTTCTGTACCGGTGCAGTGGCCGGCATGACTGTTGCTTCCATATTTTTTGTTTTTTAAGTTGATAAATTACAATTTGTTCTTATGGCTTGTCTTGCTTGTTTTAGTAAATTCAGATCTGTACTCTTTTGACAGACGGATATAATCCTTTTCGCTATATCCGGCCGGTCCGAACAGTTCATAATATCCGGGGAAGGGTTTTCTTTCCGTTTCCGGTATATGCGTGCTGGTTTCCTTATGGCAACAGATGATGTGCCGGACAAACCTGTAGCACTTGCAAAGATCCGCCAGGACGGTGTACTCGTTGTCCGTATGCGGTTCATAATATCCGCAGGAGAGATTGACGCAGGATACTTCCAGCCCGTTCCTTTTCAATGCCGCCACATCCGTAGCCAGCCCCTGTGCAGGCTTGTAACCGTACCTCCGGAAATCTATAGCTGAAATGAAGTCATTGGAGCAGAGCTTCATTCCGTTGATTTGTGTTACCATATCCCCGTTCCCTTTCCGGTCACACTGGATGACGAAACGGCAGTCGGAAAAGAAGGACATATCGGCATGGCTGCTGCCTATGCATCCCACCTCCTCCTGTACGAAGAAGGCGCATTTCACCGCCTTGAAATCCTCCAGGCATTTCAGGCAGATCCAGATGCCGTTCTTGTCATCCGCGCCGATTCCGGTCATCCGTTTACGCTTGTGATCATAACCGACAATCATCGAGTCCGCCACAAGATGGGCCGCATAGGAGCCTGTCTTGCGCCGGTGTACCTCGTCCATGTGCGCCACGACACAGGGGTAGCTTTCCCGGTTGCCTTTGACCGCGTAGATGTTTCCGTGCCGGTCTTGCCGGAAAGGAATCCCCATCCGCCTGAGTTCCCCGATGATGAACCCGGCTATCTTCCCCTCCTTGCCGGAGGGGGAGGAGATGTTGTAAAGAGCCATTAATTTTTCCATGATACTGACTTTTTAGGAGATGAACAACTTTTCGATTTGCAGGTACCGTCTGAACTCCGGTATGGGACGTCCCTTCTTGAAGAGGAAGGACGGATATTTCTTTCCCTTGTATTCCACCGACGTGCCTTTCAATACTTTTCCGAATACGGTGGATATATAGAACATGTCCTGACAATTCTTGCAGAATGCCGTATCCGGAAAGGGATGTATCTTTCCGCATTTGGGACATACATATTTTCTCCTGTTTGCGCACCCTT
>OMDZ01001501.1_pt1 | contig 11071 bp, 9 predicted proteins | sample 1673641 | NCBI WGS metagenome assembly OMDZ01 (sample SAMEA103958117, study PRJEB25191) | human gut metagenome | biome: human-associated habitat [ENVO:00009003]; feature: intestine environment [ENVO:2100002]; material: feces | place: Germany | collected 2013/2015
CTGCCCCGCCTTTGTTGATCTCCTCCGGAAGGAGAGGAATTATTGCGGAAGTCCGCTTTCCTGAATGACGGGAGTTTCCCTTGGAAGGACTTTTCTTTTTAAAAACAGAGCTGTCAAATATTTACGGACCGGTTCATCATAGAGTTTCAGGCAGAGCCAGGCCAGCAGAATGCTTCCAATGACGACGGCCAGGGCTCCGGGAAGTGAGTCCAGGAAGGAAAGCTTTTCGTTTTTCACCCACGCATAGTACAAGTAGATGAACGGGTAATGCACCATGTACAGGGGGTAGGAGATGTTGCCCAGGAAACGGCATATTTTATCCGTATAGGGATTTGTAATTTTGCCGGAAGCGCCAAAGAGGAGGATGAGCGGGAAAAATACCGCGAAGCACGCTGTTTCATAGAGGCTGTTCATCCAGAAAGCATTTTGTCCTCCCAGCCGGGGAACGGCCAGCAGAATGGCAAGGGACAGACTGCATAACCAGAAAGAATTTTTGACGTTGAACGGCTTGAACAGCCGGAACAGGAGCAGCCCGGCTGAAAAGGAGTACAACAGGCGCAGGGAGCCACCCGTCCATTCCGTACCGGTCATGGAGAATCCGGAGCATATGTCTCCGTTAGGCCCCCAGAAGCTGAAGGAGGCAAGGCCGTACCCGGCCGAGACAACCAGTATTGCCAGGGAGCGTGTAGAGAGTTTCCGGATGAAGAGGGCATAAAGAAGGTTGCCGATGTATTCAAAGAACAGGGACCAGCTCGGGCCGTTGAGCGGGTACATTTCTCCCAGCCCCCGGATTTCCATGCCGGGAGAAGACGGAATGAGCAGAATATTGACGAAGGTAGCGGCGAACAGGGAAATGACCGCTACCTGCGATACATCCCATACGGGGCAGCCCTGGAAATAGAAGATAAGCTCGCCGATGAGCGCCCCTATCGCTACCATGGGCTGCAGGCGTATAAGGCGGCGTTTGATGAATTCCCTGGTCGTCATCGTTTTCCAGCGGTTGTCATAGGCGTAGCCGATGACAAAGCCGGAAAGCATGAAGAAAAAATCGACGGCCAGGTAGCCGTGGTTGATGATTTGGTCCACATGGCTGGTGGCGTAGGCTTCAAAGATGTGGAACCATACGACGACAATGGCGGCTACGCCGCGCAAACCGTCAAGAATGTGGTAGTGGTGTTTTTCACTGCCTGGGGGAATGGGAGAATGCTGCGTTTTCAACATGAGAGAAGCTGTTGTTCGATGCTGTTTTTGTTTTAATGTGAAAAACCGGCTGTTCATTTCCGCCTTTCCGGTAGATGCAGGTTCTCCGGAGGCACAGTTGTTGAGCTGACTAAGCAAATACCCTTCTTCCCGGCAGATTCTTTCAACAGGCGTTTCCTGTCTTATCCGCCGGCAGGGCGATGAGCGGAACGAACGGCGGTTTTCCGGAGGGAAGAATCGCTTATGGCTCCGGAAGATGCAGGCAACCGGGAAACCCGTCAGGATGGAACCGTTTTTGTAAGTCTGCCGGGAAGAACAGGGTGTTGCTTGCTGCCCGTCCGATTTCCGGAAACAGGAGTTTCCTGCCCGCTTTTCTGCGCTGAGGCGTTTTTTCCGGAATGGGAAAAGGGCCTGGCAGGGGCGAATGCTCAGCCTTTGCGGTAGTTTACAAGGGTTTCCATATATATTCCGGAGATACTGCCGCCGTCCATGGGGGTTATGTCCTTGAATGCAGGGTTGATGGGCTGCAGCACGTATTCCGTTTTTCCTGTTTCCGCGTTTTTCCTGCGAATCAGTTTTTTCAGGGTAACGCCGCGTCCGTCGTTGTATTCCACGATGGTTCCCGGTTTGGGGATGGGCGGGGCGGTATGGCGCCGCATAATTACCAGGGAGCCGTCCGGGATGAGGGGTTCCATGGATTTCCCTTCTACGCGGACCACGTATTCGTTTTTACCCAGGGGCCTTTCCATGTAAATGGTAGACGGGACGGTGTCGCTTTCCGCAAGAGAGCCTGCGGCGATGTTGCCGATTATTTGCGTACTGTATTCACGCCTGGCGTGTCCAGCATGGGACGGAAATTGTCTGACCAGGGGAACCAGGGGGGAGTGCATTGGCCGCAGCTGGCGTTCCTCCGCCGCTTCGTCTGCCAAATCCGTCAGCCACTGGCGGAGGGGGACGCCTTTTTCAGAGGCGGCCCGTTCATATTTCCTCATGCGCTCTTCCGTGATTTCCAGCACGAGGCGATTGGTCTGGACAGGTTCGTCTTCCGGTCGAACCGTTTTGTATTGAGACATCAGGGATTGGATTTTCAACATGGCGCTGGCGGGGAAGGGGCCGGAGGGGGAGAGCCAGTTATTCACCGTACCTTTTTCCGTACCGCATTCCATGGCAAGCCAGTCACGGTTTTTCCCAATGGCCTTCAACCAGTGTTTCACATCCCCTTTTGTCGGTGTCATGGCTTGATTATACACGATTTTCGTGAATTGTCGATAGAAAGAAATAAATTGAATTCGTTAAAATGTGTTGACGTATTAACGAAAATCGTTAAAAAGGCGCTATGAAGTACATGCCTTTAGACCTTTCCGTAATGCAGCCGGAGCCGTTTCCGCATCCCGTGATGATGAGGTCCGACCTGTATCCCAGAAGACAGCCCTCCCGGGAAGAAAAGTGGGGCATTTGCCCCGGTTCCGTCTGCGGCGCGCTGCGGGCGCTGGTTCGTCGATGCTGGGAAGAGGCGGAGCGGCGGAAGCTGGCAATGAACATTCTTTCCGTCGCCGGAGCCTGCGTTTTCGGACTGATGGCTGTCGGCGTGTTCTGGCTGGCTGTTGAGATGGATAATTCCGCTTTGCAGGCTTCCAAGTCTTCCTGTTCCATAAAACCGTAAGCCGGCCCTTGTCCAAGGGGGGCGGAACGCTTTTTTCCTGCGGAGCTTGCTTTCGGAAATGAACGATCGCGTTTGATGCCTCCCGGTTTGTTTTTTCCGGTTGAAACGCCTGCGGACGCATGAAAGGTTCCGGCAGGAATGGGCGCCGGATTTCCAGAGGGGCTTTTTTATCCGCAGAGCAATTTGAACGGGAGAGACGGAGAGGGCTGGAGCTTGGATGACTGCATTATTTGCCGGCTGCATCACCCGGGTTCCGGAAATGCCGTCCGCCAATGCCGTTCCTGTGCGGGAATAGCGGTTGGTCATGCAGGCGGGCAGTATGGCGCCCGTTTGCGAAGAGGATGAAGCTGTGGTTCCGGATTTCTGTCCGGAGGGAACCGCATGAGATGGAGCAGGGATGCTTTTCCTCCACGTGGCCGTTTCCCGTTTATCTGGCGCGGTTTGATTTCATTCTGGCGTGGCCGCCGGGACCGGCTGTTGAAGGAGTTTCCTGAGGCGCAAGCGGGCACAGGCCTGTATGGAAATCCCCTGTGGTGTCTGTCGTGCCGGGATGCGAGGCGGGGATGATGCGACCCGGGTCCGGGGCGCCCATTATTCCGGGCGTTATGGCGCTGGTCGGGAGACTGGCGGCGGAAGATGCCGCCAGGAACGGCGGCCTTCCGCTTCTGGATTCATTCCGGGTAAAAGATGCGCCTTTTGCGGAGAAAGTGAAAAATGAAGAGGCTTTTTCCGATTTTGCATGTTGAGAAATAATTTTATGACAGTTGATATGTATTCATTATAAATGAATTAAAAATAATGAAGCAGAAAGTGCTAAAAATCTTTTGCATTATAGTTACTATAAGGAATAGCCTGAATGAAGAAAGAAGAAGGCATGGTACGCGGCCGGCGTCCTTTCCCTTCTTTTTCCGGAATCCGGCCATCGCCGTTTAAAAGGCACACCATGAAAAACAACAGACTTTTTATCAAATCATCGCCATGACCAAGAGAATGATTAAAAATGCTTCCTACGAAGGGGAACGTCCCCTGTTCGCTTCCCGCCATCTTAGGCTGGAAGACGTCATTATTTATCCGGGGGAATCCGCCCTGAAGGAATGTTCCGACATTGAAGCTGTGCGGTGCGAGTTCCGGGGGAAGTACCCTTTCTGGCACAATGACGGGCTGCTGGTGGAACATTGCCTGTTCAGGGAAGGCGCCCGGGCCGCCATCTGGTATTCCCGGAATCTGCACATGAAGGATACCCGCGTGGAAGCGCCCAAGATGTTCCGTGATATGGACGGGATGGTTCTGGAGAACGTCGTTCTGACGGATGCTCTGGAATGCTGCTGGCACTGCCGTAATGCGAAGCTTCGCGGCGTGCAGGCGGAGCATGGGGATTATCTGTTCATGCACGGGGAGAATATAGATGTTGACGGCTTCCGCCTGAACGGAAATTACTCTTTCCAATATTGCAGGAATGTGGTGATACGGAATGCGGAAATCCATTCCAAGGACGCTTTCTGGAATACGGAGGACGTGACGGTGTACGATTCCGTGGTGGACGGGGAATATCTGGGCTGGCATTCCAGGAACCTTCGTCTGGTGAATTGCCGCATTTCCGGCACGCAGGCGCTGTGCTACGCGGAAAACCTGGTTCTGGAGAATTGCACGCTCGGAGAGGATGCGGATCTCTGCTTTGAGTATTCCTCCGTGCATGCGGAAATCAAGGGGCGTGTGCACAGCGTCAAAAATCCGCGCAGCGGCCGCATTGTTGTGGAAGAGTACGGGGATATTATTCTGGACGAGCATTGCAAGGCTCCTGCCAATTGCTCCATTGAAACGGAAAAATCCCAATCCGGAGAAGCCGCATGAAGTACGATTTTGATACTGTTGTTCCGCGCCGCGGCACGAATTCCTACAAGTGGGATTCCATGCCCCGGGAGGATATTCTGCCCATGTGGGTGGCAGACATGGATTTCCGTACGGCTCCGGCGGTGACGGACGCCATCCGGAAGAGGGCCGAGCACGGCATTTTCGGTTATACACGGGTTCCGGATTCCTATTATGAGGCGGTTACAAACTGGTTTGAACGCCGCCACGGCTGGAAGATTAATCCGGAATGGATGATTTATACCACGGGGGTGGTTCCCGCGCTGTCTGCCGTCATACGGGCCCTGACGGTCCCTGGGGACAAGGTGCTGGTGCAGACGCCTGTATATAATTGCTTTTTTTCCTCCATCCGCAATAACGGATGCGTGGCGGAAACCTGCCCTCTGAAATATGAGAACGGCAGATATGCGCTGGATGCGGAGGAGCTGGAACGGAAAGCCTCCGATCCCGCCGTCAAGCTGATGCTCCTGTGCAATCCCCATAATCCAGCCGGGCGCGTCTGGACGAGGGAAGAATTGGAGGAGATGGCCGCCATTTGCCGGAGAAACGGCGTTTTCGTAGTGGCTGACGAGATTCATTGCGAACTGACGTATCCGGGCCATCCCTATACGCCGTTCGCCTCCCTCTCCGAGGACGCCCTGCACCATTCCGTCACCTGTATTTCCCCCAGCAAGGCGTTTAATCTGGCAGGCATTCAGATAGCCAATATCGTCGCGGCGGATGAAGAAGTTCGGAAGAGGATTGACAAGGCCATCAACATCAATGAGGTGTGTGACGTCAATTCTTTTGCCGTAGATGCCCTGGAAGCGGCTTATAACGGAGGGGAGGACTGGTTGGAGGAACTGAAGCTCTACCTTTACGGGAATTACGAGATTGTCCGGGATATGCTGGCAGAACGTCTGCCGCAGCTTCGTGTGGTGCCGTTGGAGGGAACGTACCTGGTCTGGATAGATTGTTCCGCTCTGGGGCTTCCCTCCGCAGAGATTGTCCGCCTGCTGGAAGAGGAGGGGCGGGTGCTCGTCAACGGCGGGGAAATGTACGGGGAAACGGCGGGGTGCTTCATTCGCCTGAACGTCGCCTGTCCCAGGAAGCTGCTGCTTGAGGGGCTGGAAAGAATCATCCGCACGCTGTGCGGCCTCATTTCCGGAACACGGACGTGCCCGTCGGGTCCTGCAGGCTCTTAACAGGGAGAACGGTTATTAATCATCAACAATCAAGTTGCCATGGAAAATAAGATGACGAGAAGAACATGGCTCCAGTCTTCCACCGCAGCCCTGGCATGCCTGGCTTTGCCGGAGTATGCCCTGGGCGCGATTGCGGAGAAGGGTGGAGCTTCCAGGGTCTGGATGACGAAAGAAATTTCTCCGGAGGCTCTCGTGAGGATTTACGAGGCTCTGGGGCGTCCGGCCGGGGGAAAGGTAGCTGTCAAGATCAGCACCGGGGAGCCGGGAGGCCGCAATTTTCTGAGTCCGGCCTTAATCAAAGACCTGGTGCGCCGGGTGAACGGCACCATCGTGGAATGCAATACGGCTTACGGAGGCAAACGCTCCCGGACGGAGGACCATTTGCAGGCTGCGAAGGATCACGGTTTTTCCGATATTGCGCGGGTGGATATCATGGATGCGGAAGGGGAGTTCACTATCCCGGTGAGGGACAGGAAGCACCTGGAATACGATATCGTGGGGGATCATTTAAAGAATTATGATTTCATGGTCAATCTGGCCCATTTCAAAGGGCATGCCATGGGCGGCTTCGGCGGTGTGATCAAGAACCAGTCCATCGGTGTTGCCTCGGCAGCCGGGAAGGCGTACATCCATTCCGCCGGAAAGACGCGGGATGTTTCCTCCGTGTGGAACAATCTGGCCAGTCAGGATGATTTCCTGGAGTCCATGGCGGCTTCCGCGCAGGCGGTGGCGGATTACTTCGGGGACAGAATTTTGTACATCAATGTGATGAATAATCTGTCCATTGACTGTGATTGCGATTCCCACCCCCATGCGCCGGAAATGAAGGACATCGGTATTCTGGCCTCCCTTGATCCGGTTGCTCTTGACCAGGCCTGCCTGGATCTCGTTTACGCCGTCAGGCCGTCCGAAGGGAATGACAACAGGCCCCTGGTGGAGCGTATTGAAAGCCGCCATGGGCGGCATACGGTAGAGTATGCCGAGAAGATAGGTCTTGGCAGCAGGAAGTATGAACTGAAAGAGCTGAAACCGCAGCAGGCCGTTTAATCGGCAATTTCCTTTTTAGCATCAAAAAACAATAGAAAAAACTGTTATGGAAAAAATCATTTTGAACAATGGCGTTACGATGCCTGTCCTGGGGTTTGGCGTTTTTCAGATTCCCGACGCTAAGGAGTGCGAACGCTGCGTGCTGGATGCGATTGAGGTCGGCTACCGTTCTATTGATACCGCGCAGATTTACGGCAATGAGGAAGCCGTAGGCCGCGCAGTGGAGAAGAGCGGTGTTCCGCGGGAAGAATTGTTCCTAACCACGAAGGTGTGGATTTCCAACGGCGGGTATGAGAAGGCGAAGGCGTCCATTGACGAATCCCTGCGCAAGTTGCGTACGGATTATCTGGATCTGCTGCTCATCCACCAGCCTTTCAACGATTACTACGGCACTTACCGGGCCATGGAAGAAGCGAACCGGGCCGGAAAGGTCCGTGCCATCGGCGTAAGCAATTTTTATCCGGACCGCTTTGTGGATCTGGCGGAGTTCTGCGAGATCAGGCCCGCCGTCAACCAGGTGGAAACGCATGTGTTCAACCAGCAGAAAAAGGCCCGTGAAGTGATGGAAAAGTACGGTACCAGAATAGAATCCTGGGGACCTTTTGCGGAAGGCCGCAATGGATTTTTCACGAATCCGGTATTGAAGAGCATCGGCGAGAAGTACGGCAAGACCCCGGCGCAAACAGCCCTGAGGTTCCTGATTCAGCGTGGAATTATCGCCATTCCTAAGACGACCCGCCGGGAAAGGATGGTGGAGAATTTCAACGTCTTTGATTTTACTCTTTCCCAGGAGGATATGGAGGCTATCGCCAGGCTTGACCGGGGAGAGAGCCTTTTCCTGTGCCACCAGGATCCGGAATCGGTTTTGTACCTGATCAATTACGGGAAGTAATCATTCACATTAGATATTGGACATATGACCGTTATTTCATTGACAAGGATTTGTCTGGCTTTCTCCGCAAGCCTTTGCTGCGCAGGGAGCTTATCCGCTGAACATCATCATACCGACACTAACAAAATCATGACCGAAAAACTGAATGTAACGCAGGAATGGGATAAAGTGTTTCCTAAAAGCGACAAGGTAACCCACCGCAAGGTAAGTTTCCGCAACCGCTATGGCATTACGCTGGCTGCGGATTTGTATATGCCACGGAATGTCAACGGGAAATTGCCGGCTATTGCTGTTTCCGGTCCTTTCGGCGCCGTGAAGGAACAATCTGCGGGCCTTTATGCCCAGACGATGGCCGAACGCGGTTTTCTGACGATTGCGTTTGATCCCTCGTATACGGGAGAAAGCGGCGGATTTCCCCGCTATGTCGCTTCCCCGGATATCAATACGGAGGATTTCTGCGCCGCCGTCGATTACCTCTCTACCCGTGATGACGTGGATTCGGAACGTATCGGAATCATTGGCATTTGCGGCTGGGGCGGCATGGCGGTCAATGCGGCGGCTATCGACACCCGCATCAAGGCTGCGGTAACGTCCACGATGTACGATATGAGCCGCGTGAACGCGAACGGCTATTTCGACGCGATGGACGCCAACGCCCGTTATGAGCTTCGCAAACAACTGAATGCCCGGCGCACGGATGATGCGAAGAACGGTTCTTATGCTCTCGCGGGGGGCGTGCCTGATTTTCTGCCCGCGGATGCGCCCGGATTTATGAAAGATTATTACGATTATTATAAGACGCCCCGCGGCTATCACAAGCGTTCGCTCAATTCAAATGGCGGATGGAACGTTACCTCGGCGCTTTCTTTCATCAATATGCCCCTTCTGGCGTACAGCGGTGAAATCCGCAGCGCCGTGCTCATGATTCACGGAGAAAAAGCCCATTCACGTTATTTCAGCGAGGACGCCTTCAAGAAGTTGAAGGGGGATAACAAGGAGCTGATGATCATTCCCGGCGCGAGCCATGTGGATCTTTATGACAATCAAGCCGGCGTTATTCCTTTCGAAAAAATCGAACAGTTCTTTTTGAAGTATCTGAAATAAGGCGATTCTGCGGCTGAATTTGGAGAAGAAAGATGGAACGTAATGAAACGCAAGGATTTTCTCAAAATAACGTCCGGTTTTGCCTTATCCCTGGTTTCCCGGGGATGGGCCGGGGAGGGTTCTTCTTTGCTTCTTGATGGTCCGGGGTCTTCTTCCGGGGCACCGAAGAAGGGTTTTCCTGGGGAATCCCGGCGCCTTGGAGGTCTGGAAGTGTCCCCCATCGGGCTGGGATGCCTGCCGATGGTGGGTTATTACGGCGGCAAGTATGATAAACAGGAGATGATTGCCCTGATACGCCGGGCTTTTGACAAAGGAGTTACTTTTTTTGATACGGCGGAAGTGTATGGGCCTTATACCAGTGAGGAATGGGTGGGTGAAGCTCTCGCCCCTGTCCGCGACCAGGTCAGGATAGGTACCAAATTCGGTTTTGGAGTGAAGGAAGGCCGCCCTTCTTCCCTGAACAGCAGGCCCGACCATATCCGGCGTGCAGTGGAAGGTTCCTTGAGACGTTTGCGTACCGACCATATTGACCTGCTTTACCAGCACCGGGTGGATCCGGACGTTCCCATGGAAGAAGTGGCAGGTACGGTGAAGGAACTGATGCGGGAAGGAAAAGTGCTGCATTTCGGCCTGTCCGAAGCCGGCGCCCGTTCCATCAGGAAGGCCCATGCCGTGTGTCCGGTGAGCGCCGTTCAGAGCGAATACGCTATCTGGTGGCGGGAACCGGAGACGAAGATTTTTCCCACGTTGGAAGAATTGGGCATCGGTTTTGTTCCGTATTGTCCGCTGGGACGCGCTTTTCTGGCAGGAGCCGTTTGGGAGGACAGCCGTTTTCAAAAGCCGGACCGCCGCGCCACTTTGCCCCGGTTTACGCCGGAAGCCCTCAGATTCAACATGCCGCTGGCTGTTCTTGTCCGGGAATGGGCGGAAAGCAGGGGCATGACTCCGGCCAGTTCGCCCTGTCCTGGATGCTTTCCCGGAAACCGTGGATTGCGCCTGTTCCCGGAACAACCAATCCAGCCCATCTGGATGATTTTCTGGGAGGGGCTTCCGTTCGCCTGTCCGAACCGGAACTCAAGGAATTTGACCTTGCCTGTTCCAGGCTCCCCCTGATGGGGCACCGGGCGGATCCATTTACGGAGAGCCAGATAGACAAGTAGTTTTGCCGATGCGTTTCCCTTCCGTTCAAATGCCATAGAGTTGTTTGCGGCGAGGGGAAGATATTAAGCTGTTTTTAAGAAAGAGACATATGATACTGATTTTCGGAGCATTGCTGGCGGTTTACGTTTTCTGCCGCGCTATTTTGCCTCTGAAGCTGAAATGGGGCTGGAAGCTTCTGCTTGCCGCCCTGCTGGCGGTGGCGGCATTCAAATTCCACTTGCTGCATTTGTTTGGAGGCCCCATGTTTTTCTCCCCGGTTTTGCCGGAAGACGTTCTGCTGGCGGCCGCGTGGCTGTTCTCCGTTCTTTTCCTGTTCTTTTTCCTGCTGCTGGCGGCGGATGTGGCGCGGGCGCTGTATCTGCTGGTTTTGTTCTGCCTGCGGAGGAACAGGACGGAGAGGTTCCGCGTCATTGGCAACCGGGTGAATGTTGTTTTGCTGGTTCTTTCCGCCGTGCTGGCAACTGTGGGCATGATCGGAGGCACCAGAGTGCCCCAGGTGAAGGAGGAAACGATTGCCGTGAACCGCCTCCCGGAGGGGGCGGATGGATTGAAGGTCGCCGTGCTGGCGGATCTTCATGCGGACGGCATTACAAGGGAGGACCGCATTCGGAAGATTGTGGAGCGCACGAACGCCCTGAATCCGGACATCGTCGTGATTGCCGGAGATTTCGTGGACGGGTCGGTATCCGAGCATGGCGGCGATTTGAGGCCTCTTGCGGATTTGAAGGCCAGATACGGGGTGTTCGGCGTGCCGGGCAATCATGAGTATTACTCCGGTTATGAGGAGTGGATGGAGTTCCTGCCCACTCTGGGCATTCGTATGCTTCTTAATGAACACGCGCCGGCGGGAGGGGAGGCCGTGGTATTGGCCGGTGTGACGGATCCTGTGGCCGGCATCATGGGGAAGGAGGAGCCGGATATAAGCAAGGCGTTGAAGGATGCCCCGGAAAA
>OMDZ01001503.1_pt1 | contig 11052 bp, 9 predicted proteins | sample 1673641 | NCBI WGS metagenome assembly OMDZ01 (sample SAMEA103958117, study PRJEB25191) | human gut metagenome | biome: human-associated habitat [ENVO:00009003]; feature: intestine environment [ENVO:2100002]; material: feces | place: Germany | collected 2013/2015
TTAGATCTGTAATATACGTATAAGATTAAAATTATATAGAATATTTGACTATGATACGCCTTGAGCAAATTCACAAAACTTACCATAATGGTTCTCCATTACATGTACTGAAAGGTGTCGATTTGGAGATCGGCAAGGGGGAGTTGGTTTCGATAATGGGGGCATCCGGATCTGGAAAGTCCACTCTGTTGAATATATTAGGTATCTTGGATGATTATGACTCGGGTAATTATTATTTGAATGATGTGCTTATTAAGAATTTATCGGAGACTAAAGCTGCTGAATATCGCAATCGAATGATCGGATTTGTTTTTCAATCATTCAATTTGATATCTTTTAAAAATGCAATGGAGAATGTTGCTCTTCCTCTATATTATCAAAATGTATCACGTAAAAAAAGAAATATGCAGGCAATGGAATATCTCGAAAAAATGGGACTTAAAGAACATGCTTTGCATCTGCCTTCGGAATTATCCGGAGGTCAGAAACAGCGGATTGCCATAGCAAGGGCACTGATTGCCCGTCCGCAGATTATATTGGCTGATGAGCCGACCGGAGCGCTCGACTCCCATTCCGGCGAGCAGGTCATGGAGCTGTTCCAGAGCCTGAACGACGAGGGCGTCAGCATCTTGATGATTACACATGACGCGGAGATCGCATCGATGGCACAGCGCACCGTGGAGATCCGCGACGGAATGATGAAATCGAAGGAGGTGGCCGAAACATGAAAAAAGGAAAAGCAGCAAAGAAAGCCGCGATTGCAGTTGTGACCGCAGTTGCCGTGGGCGGTGTCAGTGTCGGCGGTTATTACGGCATCCGCCAGGCGCAGAAGACGACCGTAAAAGTGTATCCGGTCAGTGACTTTACGAGTGGTTACTGGGGAGACAGCATGAACATGGAAGGCCAGATCACCTCGACGGCTTCCCAGAACATCTATCTTTCCGACAGCCAGACCATTTCCCAGGTTCTCGTCAAAGAGGGCGATGTGGTAAATGCCGGAGACACGCTGATGACATACGATACCAGCATGATCAAGCTGGATCTGGAAACGCAGCAGTTACAGCTTGCACAGACAAAGCTGAAAATCCAGCAGAGTGAAAAAGAACTGGAAAAGCTGAAAAAGACAAAACCGGTATCGGATACGCCGCTGAATCCGGTGGAGCCGGATTTCCCGGATTTCCCGGATTTTCCAGATGAACCCATCGATCCGGATTTCCCGGACGAACCGATTCCGACCCCAGAACCGGAGCCGACGTACGAGGATGCTGTTCTGTACAGCAGTACGAATAAGCTTGTATTTGGTTCCAAACCATACAAAGGAGAAGGAACGCAGGAAGACCCATACACCTATCTCTGCGCACCGGGAACAGTCCTGACAGGCGGATTCCTGAATCAGATGGCAGGATACGCGGATGAAAAGGGAACGAAAAAAGAAGAGGACAGCGAAGGATACTGGTTCCGCCTGGAGATTCATGAAGAAAACAAAGCCGCAGAGGCGCTGGAAACCGTGTGGGAGCAGGATGGAACGAAGATTGCGAAAGCATACGAGACTTCGTATGAAGCAGTCCTGAGTCTGAAAGAATCCGAAGCGGCGGATGCACCGGAAATAAAAATCACCACGCCGCTTGCCAACACAGAGGTGGCAGAGGGCGGCGAGCTGAAGCTGAAAATCGGAATCAATGAGAAGAAAGATACCGAAGAGAAGCCGGATGAGAAAGCCGACGATAAAACGGATGATAGAACCGAGAGTCCGTCCGAGGACGATGTGACACAGCCGGGTGAAGCCGGAAATGGAAGCGGTGAGGCAGACGATTCCACGGAAAACACCGAAACGGATGTCACTTACACATACGTCTGGAAACACAACGGAAAGACAATCGACGGAGATTTTAAGGATACTTACACAAAAGAAAACATCACAAAAGAGGATGCCGGAATCTATACAGTAGAAGTGACAGCGAAAAATGACAAGGGTACTTCCATGGCAGTCAGCACTGCAAATGTGGCGGTAAAAGAAGGAACGATTACCCCGACACCAAGTGTAACTCCGACCCCGAGCGTTACGCCGGGACCGAGTGTAACTCCAGAGCCGACCGTCAGCCCGGAACCAAGTACAACACCGATTCCGACCACAGAGCCGGTTCCAACAGAAACTCCGGTGCCGAGCGAGACCCCAGTTCCGACGGAAACGCCGACGCCGACCGAAGCCCCGGCAGAACCGGAAGCGGAACCGCAGAGCGAAGATGCGCCGGAAGCAGTGCAGACGACAGCAAAAACCGTATTCTACGGTGAAAAAGCATCGGTACAGTCCCTCTTTACATCATCCACAGGAAGCAGCGCAAATAACAATACTTCTTCCGGTGATGATACCCAGATGACCTACACAAAAGATGAGTTGAAAAAAGCCATCAGCGAAAAAGAAAGCCAGATCCGTAATCTGAAGCTGGATCAGAAGGAAGAGGAACTCAAAGTCAAAAATACGCAGAAATCCCTGGATTCCCAGACCGTAAAAGCGACGATCAGCGGTGTGGTAAAGAAGGTTGGAAATGCAGAAAACCCGTCCAACGACGGAAGCGCCTTTATCCAGGTCAGCGGAAACGAAGGTCTGTACGTGCGCGGCTACTTAAGCGAGACGTATCTCGATCAGGTAAAAGTCGGCGATGAACTCAACGTGACTTCTTGGTCTTCGGGTGCTTTTGCAGCGGCAACCGTAACCGAGATTTCTCCGTACCCGACAACAAGCTACATGTCGTACAGCGAGACACCAGCCTCCTTCTATCCGTTCACAGCCGTTATCCCGGAAGGCGGAGAAGGTTTTGAAAACGGTGACTGGATCGAGATTGCAATCACTGTCGGAAACGATGTAGAAAACGGCAACGGCCTGTACGTCAGCAAAGAATTCATCCGCGAGGAAAACGGACAGAAATTCGTTTATATCCGGGATGAAAATGATAAATTAAAGAAACAGAATGTGGTAACCGGAAAACTTCTGTGGGGCAGTTATTACGAAGTGAAGAGCGGTCTTTCCGAAGAGGATTACATTGCATTTCCGTACGGCAAAACCGTGGTGGAAGGCGCAGACACGAAGGAATCCAGTTCATCGGATTATTACAACAGTTAAGGAGGCGCATTATGTTAGAAAATGTAAGACTTTCCTTTCAGGGAATCTGGTCACACAAAATGCGTTCCTTCCTGACGATGCTGGGTATTATCATCGGAATTGCATCGATCATCTCAATTGTCTCCACGATCAAGGGAACGAATGAGCAGATCAAACAGAACCTGATCGGAGCCGGAAACAACAACGTGACCGTCAGCTTAAAGCAGGGCGACGGCGATTACTGGATGGACAACGGACTGCCAAGCGGCGTGTCGAAACTGTCCGATGATCAGAAAAAGCGGATCCGCGAGCAGGATCAGGTGGAAAATGCATCGTTTTACACCGAAAGAACGTATGTGAGCGGCATCGCAAAAGGAAACACAACACTGGACAGTGCGAAGGCGCTTGGAGTGGATGAAAATTATCTGTCGACGTGCGGATATCAGATTTATCAGGGACGCGGCTTTGTGGAGAGCGATTTCTCGAAGACCCACAAAGTTGTCCTCCTCGACGATACCGCAGTGCTGACACTCTTCCCGGATGAGTCGCCGGTCGGCAAAACGATCGAGATCATGGGAGAGCCGTTCACGGTGATCGGCGTGATCAAAAAAGCCGATTCGTTCCAGCCGGTCATCAATTCCAGAGATGACTACTATACGTACAATCAGGAATCTTATCCGCTGGTGCTGATGCCGGATGTCTGCTGGCCGATCGTATTCCAGTATGATGAACCGGAAAATGCCGTTGTGATGGCAAAAACGACCGAGGATATGAGCACGGTGGGAAAGACAACAGCGGATATCATGAACGAATCCGTGACCAATACAACTGATTCTCTTTCCTATCAGGCAGAGGATCTGCTGGAGAAAGCAAAGAGTCTGCAGGAGTTAGGCCAGAGCACGAACCAGCAGCTGATCTGGATCGCGAGCATTTCGCTTCTGGTCGGCGGTATCGGTGTTATGAATATTATGCTGGTATCTGTAACGGAACGTACAAGCGAGATCGGCCTGAAAAAGGCGATCGGAGCAAGAAAACGCAGAATTCTGTTCCAGTTCCTGACCGAGGCGGCGGTGCTCACCAGCATCGGCGGACTGCTCGGCGTGCTGGGCGGCATTATCATGGCACAGGTGATTTCGAGGGTATCGCAGACGCCTGTGGCGATCAGTATTCCGGCGATCATTTTCTCCGTGGTCTTCTCCATGGTGATCGGTATCGTATTCGGACTGCTGCCGTCGGTAAAAGCAGCGAACCTGAATCCGATCGATGCGCTGCGAAGAGAATAGAACAAAAAAGAGTTGAAAAATCCGTGCGGGTACAGCGTAGGTGCTGGATCCGTGCGGATTTTTTGTGCGGCGTGTGCGGATGAAACTTAAGATCTTTACTTTTTGCGGAAAGTCGGTTATACTGGAAAATAAGCGCAATTTGCGGCGCAGCAAAGAGGCATTCGAGTTTCAGATTCGGTATGTTTATGAAAATATAAGAAAGATTCAAAGACATTTCACATTCGTTTATGGTATAATCAAACAAGAGTATGACCAACGAAAAGGAGTATACGCGAATGAATATTTTGTTTTTTATCACACCGAAAAGTGAAACGGCTTATCTGTATGACGACTGCTCACTTCGGCAGGCCATCGAGAAGATCGAATATCATAAATACACGGCGGTTCCGGTACTGAACAAAAAGGGCTGCTACGTGGGAACACTGACGGAAGGAGATCTGCTCCGCATCATAAAAGAACGGTATCTGCTGAATTACCATGAAGCAGAGGATATCCCGCTCTGGCAGGTTCCGAAACGGTGGAATTATGAGTCCGTCAACATCAACAGCAACATCGAGGACCTGATCGAGATGTCCATGCGGCAGAATTTCGTTCCAGTTGTGGATGACGAGGGAATCTTCATCGGCATCATCCGAAGAAGAGATATCATCCAGTACTGTTATCAGAAAAGCGGCATTAAAGAAGAGGAAGAAGCCCGGCGCAGCGCGCGGAAACAAAACGCAGAACAGATGATTCTGCAGTAAAGAAGAAAATGAGGGAAACATTATGAAAAAACTGATCGATCTTATCCAGGAAGAGCTGGTAAAAGCCTTTACCGCTGCGGAGATGGACCCGTCCTATGCAAGGGTTTCCGTTTCCAACCGCCCGGATCTGTGCGAATACCAGTGCAACGGCGCAATGGCAGCTGCAAAAGCATACCACAAAGCACCGATCCAGCTGGCTGAAGCAGTTGTAGAAAAAGTGACCGATCACAGCGTGATCGGTGAAATTGAAGCCGTAAAACCGGGATTCATCAACCTGAAAATCAACCCGGAATTTCTGGCAGATTATCTTTCCAAAATGCAGAACGATGAAGATCTTTCTGTAGAAAAAGCAAAAAATCCGAAAACCATCATCGTAGATTACGGCGGAGCAAACGTGGCAAAACCGCTTCACGTCGGCCATCTCCGTTCCGCGATCATCGGCGAGAGCATCAAGCGTATGGGACGCTTCATGGGGCACAACATGATCGGTGACGTTCATCTTGGAGACTGGGGTCTGCAGATGGGACTGATCATCACCGAGCTGCAGGAGCGCCATCCGGAGCTTGTTTATTTTGATGAGTCCTTTACGGGAGAGTACCCGGAGGAAGCACCGTTTACGATCAGCGAGCTCGAGGAGATTTATCCTTGCGCAAGCGGCAAATCGAAAGAGGACGAGGACTATAAGAAACGTGCACTCGAGGCAACGAGAGAGCTGCAGCAGGGCAGAAGAGGATATCGTGCGATCTGGAAACACATTATGAACGTTTCTGTTGCCGATCTGAAAAAGAACTATGGAAACCTCGACGTTCATTTCGATCTGTGGATGGGTGAGTCCGATGCACAGGAGTACATTCCGGACATGGTAGATTACCTGAAAGACAATGGTTATGCACATTATGACCAGGGCGCACTCGTTGTTGATGTCAAAGAAGAGACAGACACAAAAGAGATCCCGCCGTGCATGATCTTAAAATCCGATGGAGCAGCTCTGTATGATACGACAGACCTGGCAACCATCATCCAGCGTATGAAACTGTACAAGCCGGACGAGATCTGCTATCTGGCAGACAAACGTCAGGAGCTTCACTTCGTACAGTGTTTCCGCTGTGCAAGAAAAGCAAAACTGGTGAATGATGATACCGCTCTTTCCTTTATCGGCTTTGGCACCATGAACGGAAAAGACGGAAAACCGTTCAAGACCCGTGAGGGCGGCGTTATGCGTCTGGAGCGTCTGATCGGCGAGATCAACGATGAGATGTATCAGAAGATCGTGGAGAACCGCAGCGTAAAAGATACGGATGCAAGAGGAACGGCACAGATTGTCGGACTGTCTGCTATTAAATACGGTGACCTGTCCAACCAGGCATCGAAAGATTATGTATTCGATGTTGAGAGATTTACTTCCTTCGAGGGAAACACCGGTCCGTACATCCTGTACACGATCGTTCGTACAAAATCCATCCTCGGAAAATATAAAGAAGAGGGAAATGAACTGAAGAAAGGCGCACTTCTGGCACCGAAGAGCGACAGCGAGAAAGCTCTGATGCTTTCCGTATCCCGTTTCAACGGCGTTGTGGAGAACGCATTCGAGGAGAAAGCACCGCATAAGATCTGTGCTTATATCTACGAGCTTGCAAACGAGTTCAACCACTTCTACCACGAGACCAAGATCTTAAGTGAGCAGGATGAGGCAAGAAAAGCATCTTACCTGGCACTGCTGGATCTTGTCCGCGAGGTACTTGAGACCTGCATCGATCTGCTGGGATTCTCGGCACCGGAACGGATGTAAGATTCGTCAAGAGGGAAAAAATAGATAAAAAACAGGCGATTTTTTTGGCAGCCGTCGGCTTCTGTAGTTCTTGCAGAAACGGCGGCTGTTGTGTTATACTTACATCACGATTTTTCATCCGCTTGGACATTCGTCCTGAAAAATCGATTCTATATTACTCTATCGAAGAGCCATTCGGCTCAATTTATATCCATGTACAAAAACAGAATATCGGACTGACAAACACTTTGACGTAAAAAGAGGAGGCGGGATCATTGGAAAAGTAGAACTTCCGGGAGGGAAGTATCGCCTGCTGTCAGTGCTCGGAAGAGGGGCAACGTCTGTCGTTTATCTTGCAGAGAAAACTGGATCCGGAAAGCGGTATGCAGTCAAGGTAAGTATATGTGACAGGGAAAAACTGCGCCGGGAAGCGTTTCTTTTACAGAAGTTTTCATATCCCGGGATTCCCTGTGCGGTGGAACTTCTGGAAAGTAGGACAAAAAGCTTTCTGGTGATGGAAGCTGTAAACGGAAAATCTATCGGACAGCGTATGCGTAAGGGAGAACGGTTTTCCAGCCGGGAAATTCTGAAAACGGGAATTGCCCTGAGCGGGATTCTCTGTTATCTCCATGCACAGAACCCGCCGGTTTTCTACCGGGATCTGAAGCCGGAAAATATCCGGATCCGTGTCAACGGCAGAGTGGGGATCCTGGATCTGGGATGCCTGTGGAACAGAGAAGAAAAATGGTCGGGAGCAGGCAATTATTCCTACAGTGCGCCGGAACAGTTCCGACAGGGGGAGATACCCGGGGAGGAAAGCGATGTGTATGCCATGGGAAAATTGTTGGAGGTCATGCTGGGAGAGAAAAACGGGAAACACAACAGGCAGGAAAAATGGCTTCGCAGAATAAGCCGGATGGCGACTCATACAGAGCGACAGAGACGTATTCCGGATATGAAAACCTTCCGTCGTCTGCTCTCCGTGATGAATGCATCCGGGAGGGTGCGCAGACAGGTATTCAAAGAGTCTGATTTTTATTATATCCGTAAGTTGTACTGCCCGTAGTTGTACACACCGTGCTCGAACACAATCAATAAAATTTATAAAAAACTACTTGCTGTTTCCAGACGGAATGAGTATACTGTAACTAGAGGTCACAGATCACTTTCGGGACCGGACCAATTAAATTTACATAGCAAAAAGGAGAAGAGTTATGCGTTTTTTTATTGACACTGCAAAAGTAGAAGACATTAAGAAAGCAAATGACATGGGGGTTATTTGCGGAGTAACGACCAATCCCTCTCTGATCGCCAAAGAGGGCAGAGATTTTGTAGAAGTGATCAAAGAGATTGCATCCATCGTAGATGGACCCATCAGTGGTGAGGTGAAAGCAACCACCGTAGATGCGGAAGGCATGATCAAGGAAGGCAGAGAGATCGCAGCCATCCATCCCAATATGGTAGTCAAGATTCCTATGACGGTAGAAGGTCTGAAGGCATGTAAAGTATTAAGCTCCGAAGGGATAAAGACCAATGTAACACTGATCTTTTCAGCAAACCAGGCGTTGTTGGCTGCACGCGCCGGCGCAACTTATGTATCTCCTTTCCTGGGAAGACTGGATGACATCAGCACAAGAGGGGTAGACCTGATCCGTGATATCGCTGATATTTTCGCGGTAACCGACCTGGATACCCAGATCATCGCAGCAAGCGTGCGTAATCCCATTCATGTGACCGACTGCGCTCTGGCCGGTGCTGACATTGCAACCGTTCCCTACGCGGTTATAGAGCAGATGGTAAAACATCCTCTGACTGATGCCGGTATTGCCAAGTTCCAGGCAGATTACAGAGCAGTCTTTGGTGAATAGATTGTCAATAGATATGTGGGATGACTGCTTGCAGGCGAGACCACATATCTATTAGACAATCAAACAGACATGAGCAAGTAGGGCGATAGCCCGGAATGCGAATGGATGTAGCGGTTCGAGAGTGCGGAGCACAGAGAAGCGCGTAGTTAACCAAAGATCCTGACACAGTAAGAAGCTGTACAGAGGGATTCTCTGTACAGCTTCTTTTTTGTTCCTGTCGATTCTGAGGATTCCGGCAGAGCTTATTTCATCTGCTCTTCCTGCTTCTTGATCATACGACGAACCATTTCGCCGCCGATGCTTCCTGCTTCCTTAGAAGTAAGGTCGCCGTTGTAACCCTCTTTCAGATTAACACCCAGTTCAGATGCAACCTCAGTCTTGAAACGGTCCATTGCTGCCTTAGCCGCGGGAACTTCTACTCTATTGGTTTTACTTGCCATTTCGTTCACCTCCGTTTGGAATTGTTTTTGTGTTTCAGATAAGCGTTGTTTGTGATCACTTATCTTGGTATTAGTATGAGCACCGGCTGTTTTTTCATGCTGGTAAGTTTTTCATTTTATGTTATAATCAAAAAGCAACAGAACAAACGGAGACTGGAAAGCGCGGCATCGGATCCACTGACCGGAATCCCACAGAAATGACTGACTCCGAAGCACGGGGCTGAGAAGAGAAAGGCGACAAAACAATGAAAAAGAAAACAGGAATCACAAAAACGCTGGCGTTGGTACTGACACTTGGACTGTTATGCAGCGGTCTTACCGGATGTGGACAGACAAGAAACAGCGGGAGCGCAGCAGAAAGTCTGATGACAGAGAGTACACAGCCTGCAGAGAGTACGGAAGCCGTAATGGAAAGTACAGAAGCTACAGCAGAAAATACGGATGCGGATGACACAGTAGTGCGTGTGGCATCCTTAAAAGGCCCGACATCTTTGGGACTTTTATTTTTAATGGACAAGGCAGAAAAAGGAGAGACTTCTAATGCCTATGAGTTTCAGATGGCTACCGGTGCGGACGAGATCCTGCCGCTAATGGTAAAAGGTGACCTGGATATCGCACTGATACCTGCCAATGTGGCAAGTATCCTCTATCATAAGACACAGGGCGGTGTGGAAGTGATCGACATCAATACACTGGGGGTATTGTACATGGTATCCGGAGAGAATGACCTTGCGGATTTTACGGATCTGAAGGGTAAGACCATCTATTTAACGGGAAAGGGAACCACACCGGACTATGTATTGCAATATCTGCTGACTGCCAATGGCATGTCTGTGGACGATGTGACACTGGAATATAAATCCGAAGCAACAGAGGTGGCATCCGTGCTGGCAGAGGATCCCACAGCCATCGGACTGTTGCCCCAGCCCTTCGTCACTGCAGCCTGTATGCAGAATGATGCACTGAAAGTGATCTTTGACTTAAACGAAGAGTGGAATAAGATACAGGGTGTAAGCGGCAGCAGCATGGTCACAGGTGTCACGGTGGTACGCAAGGAATTCCTGGAAGAGCATGAGGATGCAGTGAAATCTTTTATGGAAGAACATAAGGCAAGTGCCGAAGCCATCAATGCAGATCCCACCACCGGTGCTGCGCTGGCAGTGGAAGCACAGATCGTAGCAAAGGAGCCCATTGCACAGAAAGCAATCCCAGGATGCAACATTACTTATATGGATAGAGGTGGTGAGAATGAAGTGTTCCATGATGGTAATGTGTCTGTTGTAAAATTAAACAACTTTGAGTACGCAGGGGATGATTTAGAGAACTTCTTCATCCGCATCACTGCACATAACAAGTTCTTTGGCAATGTGCCTTATCAAATGATAGGCTTCGCTTATAACAGTCAGCAAGAATTTTGCGCAGTTCTCGTACAACCTTATATATTAGCTGAACGAGAAGCTACGGAAGATGAGATAGCCGCTTATATGCAAGCATTAGGCTTTGAAATGGACTATTACGACGAATACCATAATTCGGATTATGAAGTGTTTGATGCAGTTCCCAATAATGTACTTTATGGCATAGACGGAGATTTATACTTCATTGACACGCAAATAAGATTAAGAAATAGAGATAATTAATTGAATAACTAACTTATCTTGCTTTGCACGATAGATGTAAACCAATATGTAAACCGAAGCAGAAGATAACTGAAAGAGGATTCTCATTAAGAGCAGCTAAACGGCAGTAGCTCAGTTGGTAGCTGACGAAGGCGAAGCCTTTGGCAGCCGTAGAAGAGCATTAGCCTTCCAAGCTGAGGGTCGCGGGTTTGAGCCCCGTCTTCCGCTCTT
>OMDZ01001507.1_pt1 | contig 11042 bp, 8 predicted proteins | sample 1673641 | NCBI WGS metagenome assembly OMDZ01 (sample SAMEA103958117, study PRJEB25191) | human gut metagenome | biome: human-associated habitat [ENVO:00009003]; feature: intestine environment [ENVO:2100002]; material: feces | place: Germany | collected 2013/2015
CCGCCTGCAATTCCTATTATTAACATCCGTTTACATGTATATTTGAAACAAAACAAGTATTTTTGCAGTTGCTGAAAACAACTGCTTCGGCTGACAAATATACGTAAAAACATTAAAATAACAAAGTTATGGTCAAGCACATAGTATTATTTAAGTTGAAAAAGGAGGCTCCGACTGCCGAAAAGTTAGAGGCAATGAACAATTTTAAAAAGGCTATCGAAGCACTTCCTGCCAAAATATCGGTGATTCGGAAGATTGAAGTTGGATTGAATATGAACCCTTCGGAAGAGTGGAACATAGCTTTGTACAGTGAGTTCGATACATTGGACGACGTGAAGTATTATGCTTCGCACCCCGATCATGTGGCTGCTGGCAAGCTGATTGCCCATGTCAAGGAAAGCCGTGCTTGTGTAGATTATGAAATTGGATAAACCCTTGTAATTATTGAAATAACTGATGAAGAAAAGTTTGTTTTCGGTTCTGCTGCTGCTTCTAGCCGTGATGACCCAGGCGCAGATTCAGGAACCGGTAAAGTTTAAGACTGAATTAAAGAATGTTTCGGCCGATGAGGTTGAGATTGTTTTTTCGGCCACTATCGACAACGGCTGGCATGTGTATTCTACCGAGTTAGGTGACGGTGGTCCCATTTCTGCCACATTCAACACCGAGAAACTATCCGGGGCATCATTGGTTGGTAAACTGAAACCTGTAGGTAAGGAAGTATCTGCTTATGACCAGATGTTCGAGATGAAAGTGCGTTATTTTGAGCATACAGCTCAGTTTGTGCAGAAATTGAAGCTGACCGGAGGTAACTATCAAATAGAAGGTTTCCTGGAGTATGGTGCTTGCAACGACGAGAATTGTCTTCCGCCTACGCAAGTGCCTTTTAATTTTTCTGGAAAGACTGCCGGAAAAGCTTCCGTTGCCGAGAAAACGGATACAGCTGCAACGGAACAGGCACAGGCCACCGAGGAACTCGTAACGGAAGAAGCAGTTCCAGTTGATCCTGTTGAAAAGGTGACAGAGGGTACTGTAGATCTTTGGAAGCCGGTGATTGATGAATTGAAGGCAATGGGCGAAACATCTTCTGCTCAGGAAGATATGTCGTGGGTATACATATTTATTACGGGTTTCGTAGGAGGATTGCTTGCTTTGTTCACTCCTTGTGTATGGCCTATCATTCCCATGACGGTAAGTTTCTTCCTGAAACGTAGCAAAGATAAGAAGAAAGGTATTCGTGATGCATGGACGTATGGTGCTTCCATCGTAGTGATCTATGTAGCGCTAGGACTGATCATTACCGGTATTTTCGGGGCCAATGCGTTGAATGCTCTTTCTACAAATGCAATATTCAACATATTCTTCTGTCTGATGCTGGTTGTGTTTGCTGCTTCTTTCTTCGGAGCGTTTGAAATTACGCTTCCTTCCAAGTGGAGCAATGCTGTCGACAGTAAAGCTGAAAAGACTACAGGATTGTTGAGTATTTTCCTGATGGCTTTCACCTTGTCGCTGGTATCTTTCTCGTGTACGGGTCCTATCATCGGCTTTTTGCTGGTACAGGTATCTACGACGGGCAGTGTAATAGCTCCTGCTATCGGTATGTTGGGCTTTGCCATTGCATTGGCATTGCCGTTTACGCTGTTTGCCCTGTTCCCGTCATGGCTGAAGTCGATGCCTAAATCGGGTGGCTGGATGAACGTCATTAAAGTGACGTTGGGTTTCCTCGAACTGGCTTTTGCGCTGAAATTCCTTTCTGTAGCCGATTTGGCATACGGATGGCGCATTTTGGATCGTGAAACTTTCCTGGCTTTGTGGATTGTTCTTTTTGCTTTATTGGGTTTCTATCTGTTGGGAAAGATCAAATTCCCGCACGATGACGACGATACCAAAGTCAGTGTGCCCCGTTTCTTTATGGCTCTGGCTTCACTGGCATTTGCGGTTTATATGGTTCCCGGTTTGTGGGGTGCTCCGCTGAAGGCTGTCAGTGCCTTTGCACCGCCGATGAAGACTCAAGACTTTAATCTTTATAATAACGAAGTACATGCCCAGTTCATGGATTACGATTTGGGTATGGAATATGCACGTCGCCAGGGTAAACCTGTCATGCTTGACTTTACCGGTTATGGATGTGTCAACTGCCGTAAGATGGAGCTGGCTGTATGGACCGACCAGAAAGTCAGTGATATTATCCGTAACGACTATGTACTTATCACATTATATGTAGACGATAAGACTCCGCTTCCTCAGCCGCAAAAGATTGTCGAGAACGGTACGGAACGTACATTGCGTACGGTGGGTGATAAGTGGAGCTATCTGCAACGTGTGAAGTTCGGTGCCAATGCCCAGCCATTCTATGTGCTGATTGACAACGAAGGTAAGCCGTTGAACAAGTCGTACTCTTACGATGAGGATATACCTAAGTACGTAGAATTCCTGCAGACGGGATTGGAGAATTATAAAATAGTGAAACAATAAAAATAAAGAGAATTTATGGGAGGATTTTTTGGGACAGTTGCCAAGGCAAGTTGTGTGGCTGATTTGTTTTACGGAACCGATTACAATTCGCATCTTGGCACAAAGCGTGGCGGTATGGCTACGTTTGATTCGGAACAGAAAACATTTGCACGCTCTATTCACAATCTGGAGAGTACTTATTTCCGGACGAAGTTTGAAGACGAACTGGACAAGTTTAAAGGAAATTCAGGTATTGGAATTATTAGCGATACCGATCCGCAGCCCATCATATTGAATTCCCATTTGGGACGTTTTGCCATTGTTACGGTAGCTAAGATTGCCAATTTGGCCGAACTGGAAGCTGAACTGCTAAGCCATAATATGCATTTTGCCGAGTTGAGTTCGGGGCAGACCAATCAGACTGAACTTGTGGCTTTGCTGATCATTCAAGGCCGGAACTTTGTGGAAGGCATTGAGAATGTTTACAAGCGTATTAAAGGGTCATGCTCTATGCTGTTGCTTACCGAAGATGGCATTATTGCTGCCCGTGACAAATGGGGACGTACTCCTATCGTTATAGGACGAAAAGAAGGAGCTTATGCAGCGACCAGTGAGTCAAGCAGTTTCCCCAATCTGGATTATGAGATTGACCGTTATTTAGGACCGGGAGAGATTGTCCGTCTTCGTGCCGATGGTGTGGAACAGTTGCGTAAGCCTGAAGATAAAATGCAGATTTGTTCTTTCTTGTGGGTATATTACGGCTTTCCTACTTCCTGCTACGAAGGTATTAATGTAGAAGAAGCACGTTTTACCAGCGGATTGAAGATGGGACAGACCGATACATCCGAGGTGGATTGTGCCTGCGGTATTCCCGATTCGGGCGTAGGTATGGCTTTGGGATATGCCGAAGGTAAGGGAGTACCTTATCATCGTGCTATATCCAAGTATACACCGACGTGGCCGCGCAGCTTTACTCCCAGTAAGCAGGAAATGCGTAATCTGGTGGCTAAGATGAAACTGATACCCAACCGTGCCATGTTGCAGGGAAAACGTTTGTTGTTCTGTGACGATTCGATTGTTCGTGGTACCCAGTTGCGCGACAATGTAAAGATTCTGTATGATTGTGGTGCGAAAGAGGTGCATATTCGTATTGCTTGTCCGCCGCTGATTTATGCTTGCCCGTTTGTCGGATTCACGGCTTCCAAGAGCCCGTTGGAATTGATTACACGTCGTATTATTAAGGAGCTGGAAGGCGATGAGAACAAGAACCTCGATAAGTACGCCACTACCGGTTCGCCTGAATACGAAAAGATGGTCGAGATTATCCGCGAACGTTTTGGGCTGACTTCATTGAAGTTCAATACGCTGGAAACACTGGTCGAATCTATTGGTTTGCCCAAATGTAAGCTGTGTACACACTGTTTTGATGGGAGCAGCTGTTTCTAAATGTAGCATTATTCATGGTTAAGTTCTTGAGTTTTTAAGTTGGCAAGTTAATAGTTATAATTCAACTCATAAACTCAAGAACTTACAAACTAATATTATCCGTTAATCATATGTCTTTAGTAGAGCGTTTTTTAAAGTATGTAAGTTTCGATACCCAGTCAAGTGAGGAGACGGGACTTACACCAAGTACTCCGGGGCAGATGACGTTTGCCGAGTATTTGAAGAGTGAACTGGAATCTTTAGGGTTGGAAGAAATCTCATTGGACGAGAACGGCTATCTGTTTGCTACGCTGCCGGCCAATGTCGACAAGGAGTTGCCTGTGGTAGGCTTCATTGCCCACATGGACACCAGCCCCGACATGAGTGGAAAAGACGTGAAGCCGCGTACGGTGACCAATTATGACGGAACGGACATCGTGCTTTGTACCGAAGAAAACATTGTGCTTTCTCCTTCGCGCTTTCCCGAACTGCTCGATCACAAGGGAGAAGACCTGATTGTGACCGATGGCAAAACGCTGCTGGGTGCCGATGATAAGGCTGGTATTGCCGAGATTGTTTCGGCTGTTGTCTATTTGCAGCAGCATCCCGAAATCAAGCATGGTAAGATACGTATCGGGTTCAATCCTGACGAGGAGATCGGATTGGGAGCTCATAAGTTCGATGTAGAGAAGTTCGGTTGCGACTGGGCTTATACGATGGACGGAGGTGAAGTGGGCGAGCTGGAGTTCGAGAACTTCAACGCTGCTTCGGCCAAAATAGTTTTTAAAGGACGTAATGTACATCCGGGTTATGCCAAGAACAAGATGCTGAACTCGCTTCATGTGGCCAACCGTTTCATTTCTTTGCTTCCCGAAAACGAAACGCCCGAACATACCGAGGGATATGAAGGATTCTACCATCTGATTGGTATGAACGGCGAAGTAGAGCAGACTACCGTGTCTTACATCATCCGCGACCACGACCGTGCTCGTTTCGAGCAGCGCAAGCAGCGCATGGAACGTCTGACTGCATTTATCAATGCCGAATACGGTGAGGGAACTGCAGCTTTGGAATTGCATGACCAATATTACAACATGCGCGAGAAGATTGAGCCTGTGATGCACGTCATCGATATTGCTTTCGAGGCAATGAAGGCTGCAGGGGTAGAACCTCACGTGAAAGCCATCCGTGGTGGTACGGACGGAGCACAGCTTTCGTTCAAGGGATTGCCTTGCCCGAATATCTTCGCCGGCGGACTGAACTTCCACGGACGTTTCGAGTTCGTTCCTATCCAAAGCATGGAGAAGGCAATGAATGTCATCGTGAAAATTGCGGAAATCGTGGCAAAATAAGAATCTGACACTAAACTTTTTAAGAATATCATGAAAACAACTCCATTTACCGAAAAGCATATCTCGCTGGGTGCCAAGATGCACGAGTTTGCGGGATACAACATGCCGATAGAATACTCTGGCATTATCGACGAACATCTTACTGTATGCCAGGGTGTAGGCGTATTCGATGTTTCCCACATGGGAGAATTTTGGGTGAAAGGCCCTCAAGCACTTGCTTTCTTGCAGAAAATAACGTCGAACAACGTAGCTGCCTTGACTCCCGTTACGGCCGATGCTCCGGGTAAAGTGCAATACAGTTGCTTCCCCAATGAGGATGGTGGTATTGTCGACGACTTGCTTGTCTACCAGTACGAACCCGAGAAGTATCTGTTGGTAGTAAATGCTTCCAACATCGAAAAAGACTGGAACTGGTGTGTAAGCCATAATACCGAAGGAGCTGAGTTGGAGAACGCTTCCGACCGTATGGCTCAGTTGGCTGTACAGGGGCCGAAGGCCATTCTTGCTTTGCAGAAACTGACTTCGATCGACCTTTCGGCCATACCTTATTATCATTTCACTCACGGTGAGTTTGCCGGTGTGAAGGATGTCATTATTTCTAATACCGGTTATACGGGTGCAGGTGGTTTCGAGTTGTATTTCTATCCGGAGGATGCCATGAAGATCTGGGATGCAGTTTTCGAGGCAGGAGTCGAATTCGGAATCAAACCAATCGGTCTGGGTGCACGCGATACACTGCGTCTGGAAATGGGATTCTGTCTGTATGGCAATGATCTGGACGACACGACTTCGCCCATTGAGGCAGGTTTGGGTTGGATAACGAAGTTTGTCGACGGAAAGAATTTCGTCAACCGTGCCATGCTGGAGCGCCAAAAGCAGGAAGGCACAGTGCGCAAGCTGGTAGGCTTCGAGATGGTGGACCGTGGTATTCCCCGTCATGGTTATGGCTTGTTCAGTGCCGAAGGCGAGGAAATCGGTACGGTTACTTCGGGTACCATGTCGCCAACCCGCAAGATCGGTATCGGCATGGGCTATGTGAAGCCGGAATACAGCAAGCCGGGTACGGAAATCTGTATCGACATGCGTGGCCGGAAGCTGAAGGCTGTAGTGGTACGTCCGCCTTTCCGCAAATAAGTTTGTTTCTCTGAAGAACGACGGATAAAATAAGAATATCCTGTCGGGGCAGTAATCAGACTGTTCCCGGTAGGATATTTTCGTTTTTATAAGTGGCTGTAATTCAGTATACTTTTATAGCCGTTGAGAGACACTTGTGTTGCTCGCGAGCGACACTTGCACGGCTCGTGAGCCACACTTGCATGGCTCGCGAGCAACACAAGTGTGGCTCACGCCTCATGCAAGTATGATTCACCCGTCAGGTTTGTATGCAGATAGCGATGCACAAATCTACTATGAAATTTGGTTAAAAAACCTATAATTCTTATCTTTGCACCCCTAATTCTAATTCATTCACTACATTCAATATTTATGGCTTTCACCAATAATGTTATGATTGTTCGCCACAAACTATTGGCGAAACTTGTTGATCTTTGGAATCAGAATCGTTTAATCGAGGAAATTGACCGTCTGCCTATCGAACTGAGTCCTCGTCGTGCGCGTCCGTTGGGACGTTGCTGTATCCACAAGGAACGTGCTGTGTACAAGTATAAGATGTTCCCCTTGCTGGGTTTTGACATGACAGACGAGAAAGACGAACTGACTCCGCTTTCCGAGTATGCCCGTCAGGCTTTGGAGAAGCGTCGTGAGTTGAAGGAGAATATTCTGTGTGTGATCGATGAGGCTTGTTCTTCGTGTGTGCAGGTGAACTACGAAGTGACCAACCTTTGCCGGGGATGCGTGGCCCGCAGTTGCTACATGAACTGTCCGAAGGATGCCATCCGTTTCAAGAAGAACGGCCAGGCTATGATCGACCACGATACGTGTATCAGTTGCGGTAAGTGTCACCAGAACTGTCCTTATCATGCTATTGTCTATATTCCTGTGCCTTGCGAAGAAGCTTGTCCGGTAAAGGCTATCAGCAAGAACGAGGACAATGTAGAGCACATCGACGAATCGAAATGCATCTATTGCGGTAAATGCCTGAATGCATGTCCTTTTGGTGCCATATTCGAGGTTTCGCAGGTGTTCGACATTCTGCAAGCTATCCGTGAAGGCGAACAGGTTGTAGCCATTCCGGCTCCGTCTGTTTTGGGACAGTTCAATTCCACCATCGAGGAAGTGTACGGAGCATTACGCAAGGTAGGCTTTGCCGATGTGATTGAAGTTGCGCAGGGAGCCATGGATACTGTGAGTCACGAGGCTGCCGAGTTGAAAGAAAAATTGGAAGAAGGACAGGCGTTTATGACAACGTCCTGCTGTCCGTCATATATAGAAATGGTCGAAAAGCATGTGCCCGAGCTGAAGAAATATGTTTCTACTACCGGTTCGCCCATGTATTATGCTGCCCGTATCGCCAAGCAGCGTTATCCCGAGGCAAAAGTTGTGTTTATCGGCCCGTGTGTGGCTAAACGCAAGGAGGCACGTCGCGATGAGTGCGTAGACTACGTAATGACATTCGAGGAAATCGCTTCCGTATTCGAAGGATTCCACATTGACCTGAAGCAGACTCCGGCATACGCCGTAAGCTATACTTCTGTACGCGAGGCACACGGTTTCGCACAGGCAGGAGGTGTAGCAGGAGCTATTAAAGCTTATTTAGGCAAGGAGGCCGAAGGTATTCCTATGATACAGGTAGCCGACTTGAACAAGAAGAACATCGGATTGCTGCGTGCTGCTGCCAAGACAGGCAAGGTGCAGGGACGTTTCATCGAAGTGATGGCTTGCGAGGGTGGCTGTATTTCGGGTCCGAGTGCCCACAACGACTTTATGGCCGGACGCCGCCAGCTCAACCAGGAACTGCTGAAGCGTCGCGAGTCATACGAAAACAGAGACGGAGAATGATACGATGACTTCACAGAATCGGCTGAAGGAATACGTAGAGCGTCTGGAGGGCGGTGAGGCACTGTCCTCCGAAGCTTTACGCAGTTTGTTGGTGATGCCGGACGGCGATGCTTCCGCGTATCTGCAGGAGTGTGCCCGTCGGGTAGCACAAAGCCGTTTCGGTACATCGGTTTACGTACGGGGACTGATTGAAGTCAGCAATTACTGTCGTAATAACTGCTATTATTGTGGCATCCGGAAAGGCAATCCTGAAGTGGTGCGCTATCGGCTGGGGAAGGACGATATTTTAGAGTGTTGTCGTCATGGTTATTCACTGGGATTTCGTACCTTTGTGTTGCAGGGTGGAGAAGACCCGCGGCAAACGGATGATTTCGTTGTGGATGTTGTTTCGGCTATCCGTGCCCTTTATCCCGACTGCGCCATCACGCTTTCGCTGGGCGAGAAGTCGCGCGAGGCATACGAGCGCTTCTTCCGGGCAGGTGCCAATCGCTATCTGCTCAGGCACGAGACGTATCATGCTGCCCATTACTGTCAGCTGCATCCCGCTGAAATGTCCCGCGACAATCGGTTGCGCTGTCTGCACGACCTGAAAGATATTGGCTATCAGACAGGAACAGGCATCATGGTAGGAAGTCCCGGGCAGACAGTTGATGACATTGTAGCCGATTTGCTTTTCATTCGCGAACTGGCTCCGCAGATGATTGGTATCGGGCCTTTCATTCCTCATCATGCTACACCTTTTGCCCTTGAGAAGGCTGGAAGTGTAGAACTGACGCTGCGCCTGTTGTCCATTTTGCGGTTGATGCATCCACGTGCACTGATTCCGGCTACTACCGCTCTGGCAACTTTGTCGTCAGAAGGGCGGAATCGTGGCATATTGGCAGGTGCCAATGTCGTGATGCCCAATCTGTCTCCGCTGTCTGTGCGGCAAAAGTACGAACTTTACAACGACAAGGCTGCTTTGGGAGCCGAGTCGGCAGAAGGTTTGCAAGCTCTTCAGAAAGAATTGGATCGTATCGGTTACTGCATCGATTATGGAAGAGGAGACTATGTTTAATAAAGAATAAGATAAGAAAGGATCAAGATAATGGCTTATAATCCCCAATCGTCTATAGCGACAGAGTTTATCAATCACGAAGAAATACTTGATACACTGGAGTACGCCCGTCAGCATAAGGACGACCGTGTACTGATCAGTTCGCTGATAGAGAAGGCACGCGAGTGTCGCGGGCTTTCGCATCGCGAAGCGGCAGTGTTGCTCGAATGCGACCAGCCGGATCTGACGGAAGAACTTTTCCGTCTGGCCAAGGAAATCAAGCAGCGTTTCTACGGCAACCGTATTGTGATGTTTGCCCCGCTCTACCTTTCCAATTATTGTGTCAACAGCTGTGTTTATTGTCCTTATCATGTAAAGAACAAGACTATTGCCCGCAAGAAACTCACGCAGGAGGAAATACGCCGCGAAGTGGTAGCCTTGCAGGACATGGGGCACAAGCGTCTGGCACTCGAAGCCGGTGAAGATCCTTTGCACAATCCGATAGAATATATCCTGGAGTCGATACAGACCATTTACAGTATTCATCACAAAAACGGAGCTATCCGCCGTGTAAATGTAAATATCGCTGCCACTACAGTGGAGAATTACAGAAAGCTCAAGGAGGCAGGAATCGGAACCTACATACTCTTCCAGGAGACATATCACAAGGAGAGCTATGAGCAGCTTCATCCGACAGGACCAAAACATGACTATGCATATCACACAGAGGCAATGGACCGCGCGATGGAAGGCGGCATCGACGATGTAGGAATCGGCGTTTTATTTGGTCTGGAGTTGTACCGGTATGAATTTGCAGGACTTTTGATGCATGCAGAGCACCTTGAGGCAGTGCACGGTGTAGGTCCTCACACCATCAGTGTGCCGCGTATAAAGCACGCAGATGATATAGACCCAGATGTATTTGACAATGGCATCAGTGATGATACCTTCGCCAAAATATGCGCACTTATCCGTATTTCAGTGCCATACACAGGAATGATAATCTCAACCCGTGAGAGCCAGACTGTCCGTGAAAAGGTTCTGCCGCTCGGTGTTTCACAGATCAGCGGCGCATCAAAGACAAGTGTTGGAGGCTATGCAGACCCGGAGGCTGAGAAAAATGCAGAGGCAACATCGGAGCAGTTTGATGTCAGCGACCAGAGAACACTTGACGAGGTGGTAAACTGGCTTATGAAGATGGACTATATTCCGTCCTTCTGTACAGCCTGCTACAGAGAAGGCAGAACGGGAGACCGTTTTATGGCACTGTGCAAGAGCATGCAGATACTTAATTGCTGTCATCCGAACGCACTCATGACACTTAAGGAGTATCTCGAGGACTATGCAAGCCCGCAGACAAGAGAGCTTGGAATGAAGCTCATCGATAGGGAAATAGAAAAGATTACCAATCCAAAGGTTAAGCAGACCTGCTATGAGCATATACATGATATTGCAGACGGAAAGCGTGATTTCCGTTTCTAAAGGAGGAAATATGGGAAATTTGAATGAGACGCCTTCTGCCAACAGACTTCATATAGGTATATACGGAAAGACAAACAGTGGTAAGTCATCTCTGATAAATGCGGTTACAAAGCAGGAGGTTTCCATTGTAGCTGACGTGGCAGGTACGACAACCGACCCTGTGTACAAGCCGATGGAGATACATCCGCTCGGACCGTGCGTGATTATTGATACGGCGGGCTTTGATGATGACAGTGAGCTTGGAAAGAGCCGTGTTGAAAAAACACATCTTGCCGCCGAAAAAACAGATATAGCAGTGATAGTGCTGGATGCATCATGTGTTTATCAGTCAATTT
>OMDZ01001510.1_pt1 | contig 11017 bp, 11 predicted proteins | sample 1673641 | NCBI WGS metagenome assembly OMDZ01 (sample SAMEA103958117, study PRJEB25191) | human gut metagenome | biome: human-associated habitat [ENVO:00009003]; feature: intestine environment [ENVO:2100002]; material: feces | place: Germany | collected 2013/2015
ATATTTAGGAGTTGATTTTTGATGTTTTGCGAAAATTGTGGAGCAAAAATAGCAGATAACGATATGTTTTGCCAAAACTGTGGCAAAAGAGTTGAGTTCCCTGCTACACAGCCTATACCTGAACAAAATGTAAGCCAAGCAGAGCCAGAAGCTTCTGCACAAAATTCAGAGCAAGCTGCTCAGGCAGAAACGGTTGCTGCACAACAAACAGCAGCTGCAGTTGCTGAGCCTCAGCAGCCACAGGCAAATCCATACACTCAGCAAGCCCAACAGCCTCAAGTGAACCCATACTCACAACAGCCTCAGCAGAATCCATATGCACAGCAGACACAGACAAATCAATATTTACAGCAAAATCCTTATGCTATGCCAAATGGACAGCAGATGGCACAACAGCCTAAGAAATCCAATTTTAAAATTAACAAAAAGATGATTATAATTGGTTCTGTCGTTTTAGCAGTAATTATTGCGGCGGTAATCGTTATATGTATATTGGTTTCTAATGCAAATAACCCAGTTAATAAGATGATTAATGCTATTAATAATGGTGAATATAAGACGGCAAATGAACTTTATTACAATAACTATAACGCACTTTCTGATAATAAAGCTGTCATAGATGCTATTCAAGCTCAGGTTGACGCTGTTAAAAAAGCTTATGATGATGGTTCTATGGACTATGATACTGCAATGGATAAGCTTGATGATATTTCTGATTTACCGATGTCTTATGAAACATCACTTAGCGAAGTAAGGTCAGAAATAAGAGAACTCGAGTCATCAGCAGATTACCTCAAACAAGGTGACGAGTATCTTAAAAAGAAGGAATATAGTAATGCAATCTATTACTATGACGAAGTATTAGAAAAGGATACAGCTAACTATAAAAAGGCTCAGGAGCAAAGGGCAAAGGCTATTGATGGTATTCGTCAGGAATATCTTGATGAGGCAAAAGAAGAATTTGATAATGGCGAGTATAAATATGCAATTTCAGACCTTCAAAATGCTTTAGATGATAATTATCTCACAAATGACGAGAAAATCAATGCACAAATAGCTACATATGTAGATGAGATTATCAAGAAATCAGACGAGTATTTCAATAATAAAGATTATGAAAATGCACTTGATCTGATTGTCAATATTAAGAATATGTTCGATGAGGGCAGTGATAACTATACTAAACTCAATGCTCAGCTTGAAAAGCTGAATAAAGAAATTCCTGTTAAGCTTCAGGATATTAGTTTCAGTAGCTCAAATTCAGATTATTTCTATAGATACCAGAGTGGTTCTAAGGATATTTCAGGCAATGAGTATAATAGCGATAATGTCTGCACAATGTCTGTTTCTAAATATCACGAAAATGCGTATGCAGAGATGTATGTTAATAAGGGCTATAAGAAGATTAAAGGCATAATAGCAGTTAAGGATAATAATTATAGCAGTATTTCGAGCGACACAAGAGCATATTTTGAAGTTGTAGGCGATAAGAAGACACTTTATAAGAGTGAAGTTCTTACAAATAAATCTGAGCCTATTAACTTTGCGGTTAATATAAAAGATGTAGACACACTTACAATTAAGCTTGTTTATTCTAAGGGTAGCGGAAGTTCAGGTATGGATGTCATTCTTTCAGATGTAGAGATTTATTCAGTAGATTCAAGCGAGCCTGACGCACCTGCAAATGAAACAAGCGAAGTTTCAAAGGTAGAATCAAGTAAGGAAGAAAGCTCAAAGGCAGAATCAAGTAAACCAGAGAGTTCAAAGGCTGAATCAAGCAAGGCAGCCTAAGAGCAATTAAAATAATTTAATATTCATAAAGAAATCCCACAGCTCCATATGATTGAAGCTGTGGGATTTTTGTAGTTGAAAATATTTGATTTATATATTAGGTACGCTTTTTCTTAAATATAATTGTTGAGATAGCGGTAATTGCACCGGTAAGCATTGCTGCCATAGCAAATAAGTTATTGCTGTCACCAGTTTCTACACCATTTTTGCCTGTTTCGCTTGGGATTTTACTACTATCTGTATTATTTGTATCACTATTTGATTTGCTTGAATCACTTATAGTATTACTTGGCTCATTGCTTGGCTCATTACTTGGCTCATTGCTTGGCTCATTGCTTGGCTCACTTGTATCAGCAATCAAAGCATAGATAGAAAGATGGTCAGTAGTAAATTCATAGTTACCATTATTATAGGTTGCATTCATATCAACTTTTGTGCCGTCTTCCTTTATCAAATATACCTTGCAGTTTGCTTTATCGCTTGGAATTGAAACTGTTATTGTTCCGTTTGGCTGAATAGTGTTGCCGTTTTCATCTTTTAGTGTTATATTATAGGCTGTAATAGCATTTTCAACGGTGGCTTTTTCTACATTAAGTATTACGCCGTTATCAAAAGTACCATTAACGGATATGTTATCAACCTTGCTTGTTAATGTTGTAATTTTTTTGTTAATATCTACAAATGGTATAACATTTGTATTAGCATAGCTCTCAGCGTAGCTTCCGATATTGCCATATATGGTAAGATTTCCACATCCCAACAATGCATAAACGCCTATACCTATTACACTGCTTGGAATCTCTATAGCTGTAAGATTTGGACAACTAAAAAAAGCCCATGCTCCGATGATTGTTACACTGTCTGGAATTTTTATGTTTGTAAGATTGGTACAATAACTAAATGCATTATCAGCAATTCCAGAAGTATCATTTTTTAAAGTGATTTTTGTATTTTCAGGCATTTCACCTTTGTATAAATATAAAACTTTTCCAGCATATAACAATCCATCAGGTTGATTGTTATACCACAGTGTGTCATTAAACGCTCCAAGCTCAATGGTTGTTACACTATCTGGTATTTTTATATTTTTCAAATTTTTGCAATGAGCAAATGCATCCATTCCTATACTTATAAGACTATTTGAGATATCTATATTTGAAAGGCTTTGACAGTTATAAAATGTTTCACTTTCTATACTTGTTACGCCGTCGGGTATTGTTATATTTGTTAAGCTACTACAATTATAAAAGGCTTCACATCCTATGCTTGTTACACTGTCAGGTATTGTTATATCTGTTAAGCTTCTGCAACCAGAAAAGGCGCTATCTCCTATGCTTGTTACGCCGTCAGGTATTGTTATACTTTTAATATTTTCCTTGTTTGAAAGATTAAATCCTTTTATACCCGTAACCTTTCTACCATCAATCTCACTTGGAATAATAATTACCTCATCACAACCATAATAATATATAATTTCAATTGTGCCATCATCAAGGATTTGATAGTCATACTCACTCCAGCTTTCGGTGTCTGAAGAAGAATATGCAACCGCAGTGTCTTCCTCCGCCGAAACCGTAACAGCCATTGCTGATGAACTGCTTACCGCAAGCATAGTTGCTAAAATAAGTGCTGCCATTTTTTTACTTTTTTCCATAAATAATACCTCCTAAAAAATTTTTTGTTTTGGACTGAAAACAGCCTATATTATTACCGTATGATTAACGGATAATATCCTTTGGCTTGCTTTATGAGATTGTATCATAAAAAATTAACTATTTCAATTATTAGTTGATAAAATGTACCAAATGAATACTATATAAAAATATAATTTCAGTGAGAGGCGGTGTCAGATTGGTGAATTTTGGAAACAGATTGAAAACACTCAGAATAAAAAAAAGCTTACTCAACAACAGCTCGCAGACCTTTTAGGACTTACAAAATCTGTAATAAGTGCCTATGAAAACGGACTGCGTTATCCTGCATATGATGTTTTAATAAAAATCGCAAGAATATTTAAAGTTTCAACAGACTTTCTCTTAGGCGTTGAGATAAAAAGAGAAATAGATACATCAGGACTGACAGATGAACAGGTTGAAGCGTTAATTGTATTAATTGATACTATAAGAAACAATAATTAAAATTTGCCGAAATTTAATGATTTTACTTGATAATTATAAAACTGTACTCCTTAAAAATATAAAATCTGTGCATTGTAATAGTGACAGTTTCAGTTATAATGAGCTTATGTAAACGTTTCGTAGGTCGTGTGCACAGGCTTGAGATGTTATTTTATAAAATATAAGGGAGTTTTAATATTATGTCAGAAAACAGATACGGTCTTAATAAAAATCTCGCTCAAATGCTCAAGGGTGGCGTTATTATGGACGTTACTACCCCTGAACAGGCTAAAATCGCAGAGGCAGCAGGTGCTTGTGCAGTTATGGCTCTCGAAAGAATCCCAGCTGACATCAGAGCAGCAGGTGGCGTTTCAAGAATGAGCGACCCTAAGATGATTAAGGGTATTCAAAAAGCAGTTTCTATTCCTGTTATGGCTAAGGCAAGAATTGGTCACTTCGTTGAGGCTCAGATTCTCGAGGCTCTCGAAATCGACTATATAGATGAAAGTGAAGTTCTTTCTCCAGCTGATGACACATATCATATTGACAAAACAAAGTTCAAGGTTCCTTTCGTTTGCGGTGCAAGAAATCTTGGCGAGGCTCTCAGAAGAATTGCTGAGGGTGCATCTATGATTCGTACAAAGGGTGAAGCTGGTACAGGTGATGTTATTCAAGCTGTTCGTCATATGAGAACTATCCAGAGCGAGATGAGAAAGATTCAGTCTATGCGTGAGGACGAGCTTTTCAATACAGCTAAAGAGCTTGCTGTTCCTTATGACCTCGTTAAATTTGTACACGAAAATGGCAAGCTTCCAGTTGTTAATTTCTCTGCTGGTGGCGTTGCAACTCCTGCTGACGCTGCACTTATGATGCAGCTCGGTGCAGAGGGCGTATTCGTTGGTTCAGGTATCTTTAAGTCAGGCAACCCTGAGAAGCGTGCAGCAGCTATCGTAAAGGCTGTTACAAACTACAACAATCCTGCTGTTCTTGCAGAGCTTTCTGAGGACCTCGGCGAAGCGATGGTTGGTATCAATCCTGATGAAATCAAAGTAATAATGGAGAGCAGATAATGGTTATTGCAGTTCTTGCTGTTCAAGGCTCTTTCTTTGAGCATGAGCAGATACTGGAAAAGCTTGGTGTCGAATACTTTGAGATTCGCCGAAAAGCTGATTTAGATAAGCATTTTGATGGTCTTATTCTTCCGGGCGGAGAAAGCACAACTATGGGCAAGCTTTTGAAAGAGCTTGATATATTTGATACTCTCCAAAAGAAAATTGCTGACGGGCTTCCTGTCTATGGAACCTGTGCAGGTATGATTCTTCTTGCGAATAATCTTTCTAACGATAAGAATGTATACTTTGGCACTATGGATATTACCGTTAAGCGAAATGCCTATGGCAGACAGCTTGGAAGCTTTGAAACAGTTTCTGATGTTAAGGGTATCGGTGAAGTACCTATGGTATTCATTCGTGCTCCATATATCGAAAGCGTTGGAGAAGGTGTTGATGTTCTCGCAACAGTAAACGGAAATATAGTTGCGGCTCGTCAAGGCAATCAGCTCGCTACATCTTTCCACCCAGAGCTTACTGATGACACAAGCGTTCACCAGTATTTCTTAGATATGATTAAATAAAGTAAAACCTCGGTCAATCAATCTGACCGAGGTTTTGTTTTAATATGCTTCTGTTATTTTAACGACCTTCCATTCAAAGCCGTCCTTTTTTATTTCCCACCTTGCAACGGCATCGTGACGACCACAAATTATTTCGCCTGCTTTGTCATAGTAGTCAACAGAGTATTTAACCCATATATAACCGCTGTCGCTATCTTGCTTAGTATTCATATATTCAATAGAAAGGTCTATGTTTTCACTTCTTTTTAAAACAGATTCATCTGGACAATAAGTTGAGCAAGCTCCAAAATCATAATTAGACGCTTCCTGTAAGCTTGTTTTAAATGCTTTTTCAGAGTCTTTGATTATCTTTTTTGCAATTTCAATCTGTTCCTTGTCTTCACATTTTGTTTGAAGCTCCTTATGGTTCGGGTCATTTATATATTGATATGCTGTAGTTTCATAAATATACTTCTCTGTATTTTCATTTTTAGAGCAAGCTGATAAAATACAAGCTGATAATATTAAAAGAGTGAGAATTATAACTTTTTTCATATTATTTACCCCATTATTATCCAAGCATCCACTTCTCAAATTCTTTGGCTGTATTTTCATCTGTTATCCAATATGCTCTTCTTGAAACATATCTATGAAGAACATCGGATTCATCCTTAGGAAGAGTGTTGCTTTCGATAAGAGTTACCATTTCCCTCATATATGTCAAGTCAAGCTCATAATCTGTGATGAACGTTGTTCTTGCATATTTCGAGCCTTTGTATTTGCTTAAAATTTCATAAGCCTTGAGGTCGTTTTTATTGCTTTCTTCTTCCTCGGCTTCATACTTAGCATCTATTTCATCTAAGCTAAGATCTATATCGGATATATTTGCAACATTTAAGGATTTTAGATCTCCCTTTTTGTATTTTTGGACAACTTCCTCTTTAAGTTTATCTTCCTCGGGATTTGGTTCAAAATTTTCGAAAGCCGATATATCATTTACTTGATACGTCTTTTCTCCGTCTTTTGTTGGCACAGTATAAAAAGCTTGATTTTCATTTCCGTTTGGAGAAGTTATTGCAGAGGTAACAATACCAGTACTGAGCAAAGTTAATGCAGTAAAAGATAAAGTTAAAATAAATTTTGTTTTTTTCATAACAAGCACTCCTAAGAATTTTTATTCATTATATCATGTGTACTTATATATGTCTATGATTATAGAAAGTAATTGACAACTCTCTTACAAAACTTTTGCATTTTTTATTTACACAAGTTTTACTAATATCTTATATTTATCTGATAGTATGAGTATATTTATTTTGGTAATATAAGTAATAAAAGGAGGTGAGATTTACGAAAAAGATAACACCTAAAAAATGGCATAAATTTCTTATGCCTTGGATAGCTATTGGTATGGGAATAGCCTTTGTTCTTGCTTTGCTATGCCAACAATACAGTGTATTGGGCATAATCTCCATAATAGTAACATCTGTAACTATGGCGGTTGCTATTATAGGGACAGCTATATTTTATCGTTGCCCGAGATGTGGAGTTCCGCTTGAAGTTGTTATATTTTTTAATGACTTAAAAGCTTGCTCATTTTGTGGGGCAAAAATGAAAGACGGAGAATTTATTGATGAGCATAAACATAAAAAATAGATATAAAAATCTCGTTCTAAGCTAAAGAAATTAGAACGAGATTTTTTGTTATGACCTAAGTATATCCCAAGGGGTTATCATTCCGAGAAGTCTTCCGCCTTGACTGCCGTTATCCGTTATGAAAAGGGCAACAAGTCTGCGTGAACGCTGTTGTGGTTGCTCAAAGGCGGTTTTTGCTTCGATTACGGTTGTAGATTCGGAAATAAATCTGAAACGCTCAGTAGTATGAGCCTCGAACGGAAGATATTTTCTAAAATCACCAATTTCCATTTTTTCTATATTTTCGATTGCGTTGCCACCTAAGATATACATAAATATCGTACCTACACTAAATACCCCGATAAATTTTCCACCGTTGAGGACTGGAACATGGGAGAATCCTCTGCGCTCCATTTTTTTCATAATAGTAAGAGCATTGTTGTTTAAAGATGCTTTTAAGAGATTCTCAAAAGGTGTTGCATAGCTTATTGCGAGTGGCGGACGCTTTACATAGTTTATAACCTCGTTGAGAATATCCAGCATAGCTTGTGAGGGTTCAATTATTTTTTCGCCATTCACCTCTGGGTGATGGGAAAGAAGATTGCGGATTTCCCGACAAAGATTAAGCTTATCCTTGAATTGTCTGCCTTCGACATCATTCATAAATTGTACAACAACACTGCCATAGTTGCGTGTTCTGTCACTGTATTTCTCACTAAGGACTTCTTCGAGAGTTCTGTATAAGTTCAAAAATTCATCTGATTTCATAATTTCACCCCATAGACTTGCTTATGGATTCCAAAGGCAGAGCCTTTGGCGGGCTTTAAGTGCGGATTTTGTCCGCACTTATTGACTAATGTTGCCGATAAACTATCGAGTTTAAACAAAATTCGCCAAACCGTGAACCCTCTTGCACTTAGCTTGTAATTGGGCTATGGCGATTTCTATTAGAATAATTCATACATTAAAATCTAAGCTTATTTCTTTTATGCTTGTTTCTATTCTGCGAATAGTAACACCAGCTGATGCCAACATTCTCTTTGATGCAAGAGTTGCCGGAGATTCAGCATATTTATCAGAGAGGTAGACAACCTCCTTTATCCCCGATTGAATGATAGCCTTTGCACACTCATTGCAAGGGAATAATGCTACATATATTGTCGCACCCTTTAGCGATTTACCTTGAGAATTGAGAATCGCATTAAGCTCAGCGTGTACAACGAAAGGATACTTTGTATTATTCTGAAAATCGCCCTCTCTTTCCCAAGGATATTCATCATCGGAGCAACCATAAGGAAAGCCATTATATCCTGTTGAGAGTATTACATTATTATGTACTATACACGCTCCAACCTGTGTATTTGGGTCTTTACTACGCTTTGCTGCAAGTAAAGCTACTCCCATAAAATATTCATCCCAACTAATATAACCTTTTCTTTTCATAATATTCCTCCTGAATTTTATTAATAGTAAATTAAGCCTTGCCCTTCTTACATAAATAATCTTCGCTTTTTAGCCTTCATATGTATAGGCAAAATCTCTGTAAATACTGCATAATTCCTGCCCGAAATTCTTCTATCAAAATGCACACTGCCAAAATACCAACATTTATACTTAACATTCTTGGCAATTTCATCGAAAAACGAACCAATTGCACTGATTTCCGACCTTGAATCTATCAGACCTCTTGCATTTCCTGATGGCTCATGAGTTATAAGATAATCAACATTATAATCATATCTATTCAGATTTTCGACCGCATAGGTCATCTCATCAACTGTCGGCATTTCTTGCTTATACCATGTTCCCGCCGCAATACGAATTTCACGGTCAGGACTATCTCCACCACCAAAGGCGAAATAGGTTTCGCCGTCTATTGTGAATATCTCTCCCCTAATCATATGATAGAGGTTTCCCGAAATATGATGAGCTCTTCCACCAAAAAGCTCCTCAATCGGATATTTCTCTAAAAGCTCGAAATTCTCGTGCGTTCCGTCTACAAACATCGTCTTATATGGCTTTTCTCCTATTTCCTCAAGAAATTTCTTTTCCTGCTCTGAACCATTCCATATAAAGCCAAAATCTCCGCATATCATCAGCACATCTTCCTCCGAAAGTCGTTTCAGCTTTCGGTCGGAAAAGCGTTTAAGCTCTCCATGCATATCTCCCGTAATATATACCATAAAATCCCCCGACAAAGTCTGAAAAATTATAAATAATTTGGTTTGTAATAAGCCAAAAAATAATGTAAAATAATTGTTGAATACATAGCTATTTTCATTAAAATAATTATAACACAGGAGATTGATTTTTTCTATGAAATTAAAAAGCTTTTTTATTTTCTCGTTGGTTTTTTGTATATTATTTTCATCAATTCCTATGAATAAGGCAAGTGCTATTTCTTATAGCATTGATTTTGATATAAACTCAAAATCAGTCTATCTTGTAAATCTTGATACTGGCATTTCTGTCTATGAAAAAGATAAGGATAAAAAGTGCTATCCGGCATCTACTACTAAAATTATGACCTATATCATTGTTACTGAGAATATCAAGGATTTGGACAACACTAAAGTTACCGTAAAGCAGAGCATACTCAATAGGCTTAATGGTACAGGAAGCTCTACCGCCGGACTTATTGGTGGAGAAACTCTTACTGTCACCCAGCTCTTGAACTGCCTTATGATTCCATCTGGTAATGATGCGGCTTTGGTTCTTGCGGACTATGTCGGCGGAGGAAGTATAACTAATTTCGTCAAGATGATGAATAAAAAAGCAAAGGAGCTTGGCTGCGAAAATACGCATTTTATGAACCCTCACGGACTTCACGACCCAGACCACTATACCACAGCATCTGACCTTGCAAAAATCACAGAGTATGCAATGACCTTGCCGAAATTTACTGAAATCACAAGCACAACAGTTTCTGATTGTCTTGGCGAGGATAGACCGCTTATTACAACAAACTCCCTCATTGACGAGGTTCGTGGAGGAGATTACTTTTATAAGTATGCAACAGGCACAAAAACAGGCTGTACAGGTGATGATTCAGGCTATTGTCTTGTTTCAACAGCAGTTTATGAGGGCTATTCATATTTATGCGTTACGCTCGGTGCAGACTATTCAAAAAATGGTGAACAGCTCGAAAACGGTGCTATGAAAGATGCAAAAAATCTTTTCCGCTGGGCGTTTACAAGCTTACAGCTTACAACTGTAATTGACGAAAAAACGATAGTTGATGAAGTAAACATCAATTTTGCTTGGGGCAAAGATAGATTAAAGCTTTCTCCTGCAACAAGCTACTCAACAATTCTTCCGTCAGATATTAAGGCATCAAGCATAGATAAAGTTTATCACCTACCTGAAAGTGTAAATGCACCAGTCAAGGCTGGTGATAAAATCGGCACAGTCACGCTAAAATACGCAAATAATGAACTTGCGACCGTAGATTTAGTAGCCGCAGAAACAATCGACCAAAGTGATTTGCTTGTTGCTATGGACGGTATCGGCAAAGTAGTATCTAACCCTTGGTTTATTGTATGTGCGTCATTGCTTGTATTATTAGTAATTATTTACATAATCATTTTAACAATTTACAGCAAACGCTGTCGCAACAGACGCAAGGTCAAAACCTACCGCCGTATGTAGTGTGGGTGCCGACCCACGGCGAAGACGCGGAATCGCTCGGCTTTGCCTCGCTCGTGGTGAATAACGGAAGTTTGTTGCCGCGATTGAAGTAACTACCGTAGCTGAACTGGCTACGCCGTTCAGCTCTACCGATTAGCTAATAAACCTTCCCAAGACACTCAAAAGTTTTGCTCAAGCTTTTTCAAAAGCTTGCGGTTTCCAAAGGCAGAGCCTT